>JACCDH010529787.1_pt1 | contig 16386 bp, 11 predicted proteins | sample 7442481 | NCBI WGS metagenome assembly JACCDH01 (sample SAMN15323433, study PRJNA562643) | freshwater metagenome | isolation source: river surface water | place: USA:Blue River Watershed | collected 2017-08-15
ACTTCGCAAGTTGCAACTCAAACTGCTCAGGCAAGCACTCAAAGTGTTGCAACCTCTTCGCAAACCATGCTGGAAGATTTCATTCTGCCAGATATTGGTGAAGGGATTGTAGAGTGCGAAATTGTAGATTGGCTTGTGAAAGAGGGTGATCTGATTGTTGAAGATCAACCGATTTGCGATGTAATGACCGACAAAGCCTTAGTGCAAATTCCAGCAAAAAGTGCTGGTAAGATTGTTAAGCTTTATACTGCCAAAGGCCATATCGCCAAAGTGCATGCGCCATTATTTGCTTTAGAAATTGCTCAAACTGCTGCATCGACTGGTTTATCGGCGCAATCAGCATCATCGGTTGTTGCACCTGCAGTAGCAACAAGCAGTTCACCAGCAATTCAAACCAATACGCACGCAATGAGCACTGTGGCTAGTGTGTTAGCTCCTAACCACAAAGCGTTGGCAAGCCCTGCTGTGCGTCGTTTAGCGCGTGAGCTTGGCGTTGATATTCATAAAATTGCAGGTTCAGGCCCGAAAGGTCGAGTCTTCAAAGACGATGTCAGCCGTTTTGCACAGACTGGTTCTTCTGCTTTGGCAGCACAGCCGGTTTCAACTCCGCATTCAACACCGCATGCAGCGGTTGCCCGAGTAGAAGCTGCTGTGACGCATTCAGCACATGCAACTCGTCGAGTCGAGCCGATTAAAGGCATTAAAGCAGCTATGGCGCGGCAGATGACGGAATCAGTGTCGACCATTCCGCATTTTACATATTGCGAAGAAATCGATTTAACCGATTTAATTGCATTACGTTTGCAGCTCAAAGACGGTCTTGCTAAGCAAGGTGTGAAACTGACGATGATGCCGTTTTTCATGAAAGCGATGTCGTTAGCACTCAATGAGTTCCCAATTCTGAATAGCCAAGTCAATGCAGACTGCACAGAGCTTACCTATTTTGCCGAGCATAATATTGGTATTGCCGTGGATTCAAAGGTAGGGCTGTTAGTTCCTAACGTGAAAGATTGTCAGTCGAAGAGTATTGTCGAAATCGCCAATGACTTAACGCGATTGACAGATCTGGCTCGGGAAGGGCGTGTCAGCCCAGCTGATTTAAAAGGTGGTACTATCACCATCTCGAATATCGGCGCTATTGGTGGCACTGTGGCAACACCGATTATCAATAAACCGGAAGTTGCGATTGTAGCGCTTGGTAAGGTGCAACAACTGCCTCGGTTTGATGCGAAAGGCCATGTGGTTGCGCGCTCGATTATGCAAATCAGTTGGTCAGGTGATCATCGAGTGATTGATGGCGGCACTATCGCACGCTTTACCAATCTTTGGAAAAAGTTCTTGGAAGAGCCTAGCAGCATGCTGATGGCGATGCGTTAACAGTCATCTTTGTCTCGATATAAAAATCCGCTTCGGCGGATTTTTTGTTGGCGGAAATATTCTATTGTGACTGACTATCGAGTAAAGCTAGACTGCAGACAGCAGTTATTTCGGCATACGCAAGGTTGTTGGCCATGGACAAACATCAATTACGAAATTTCTATATTCCAGAAGAGCAGTCGTTTTATCTGCTCAATGCCAACGATGCGAAAAAGCTCAAAGATTGGGTCGCTTTGTGTATTGATGAGCTACAAAAGTTAGGATACCAGCAGATCGAATTAGTGGGCAAAGGGGCCTATGGCTTCGCTTTTGCCGGTCAAGATCAGCAACAACGCAATTTTGTCTTCAAATTTTCCCGCATTAATTTACCGCAACACATTCAAGAGCGCTTGGCCGATGAAGCCTACATGCTTTCGCAAATTAATCATCCGAATGTTCCGGCCTATGTGACTTATCAAGTTGTGAAAAAACAAGGCATTCTGATGATGGGGCGTGCGCAAGGGGTGGATCTCGAGCAATATGCCTTGAAACACGGGCGTTTGCCGGTGCGGTTAATTATTGATATTGCCACACAATTAGCCAGTTTATTGTTAATGCTGCGCAACCATCGTAAAGACGGCGAGTTATGCCCGGTCGTCCATGGGGACATCAAACCGTCGAACGTGGTGTTTGATGAAAGCACTGGCGCAATCAGTTTGGTGGATTGGGGCTCTTCAGTGTTTGCCCAGCTGGATGAGCAAGGTCAATACATTAGCAATAATGTGATGGCCTTAATGTCTGCCGATTTACAAAGCTCGAATGCACGCTTGGGCGATGTTTATTTTATCGGTGCCGAGCAAAGGCAGGGCGCCTTATCAAGCCCGCGTTTTGACGAGCAAGGGGTAGCCGGAACCCTCTATGCCTTGGCCTCAGGGCAAGCCTGTCGTTTTGGCCGTAAAGCGATCCCTGCTCGTAGCCTTGGTTTACCAATGGAGTTTGCCACCATGCTGGATAGCATGCTGGCGGATGATCCGTCGCTTCGCTCGCAAGCGGGGGATTATTTCTTGAAAGTGATGCCGAGGTTAAATCGCTTGGTATTACCTTCTTTACCGCTGTTATCGCAGCAGTCTTTATTGCCCGTTGGCCTTAGCGACAGCCACAAAGAATTGGATACCGTGGTCTATTCATCAAGGAAATCGTTTCTACGAGAGCATAGCGATGAAATGGGGATCCAATATGTTGATGATGTGCAGCTCGAGCGTTACTACAAAAATTATTTAGAAGGGATGGGGGAAACTGAAAAAGCTTTTGTTGCTGCTGTGAGCCGCTTAGGGCGTTACCCGGTTGTTGGCGGTTTGGCTATTCACTGGCAACAGCAAGGCGTTTACATTGATTGTCATTTGCATTTGTATCAGCCGGAATTATTACCCGCCTTTAGTGTGGCCGTGAATAATGTGGTTCACTTAGCACAAGCAATTGCCAAAGTGGGGACTTTTAAAGCTTGTTTGTTTGATGCGCGCCAAACTATCCACTTGGCTCGAGAAAGCCTCGAAGAGAGGTTTGCAGTACCTGCTCATTTAACTATCCCCTATGAACTTACTCCGATGTCTGACAGCGGCCCCGCAGCTAAGCAACATTCATATTTTGAAGACGGGAAAGATCCTGACGAGCAATTGGTATTGCCAGATGCCATTATGGACGACATTGCAGCCTTGAACCTGATTCGCCACACCGGTTGCATTATTTTTGAGGTGACGAGTTTCCACATGAAAATTCACCATTACTTCCATTTGTTAGATGCCAGTGCTGAGTCCAAGTTTGTGCAATTACTTGGCAATATTGTCAGTAAAATTCCATTAATAACCGGCGAGGGCGTTGCTGGTTTTATGAAATTGCCGCATAAAGATACACGGTATTTCAAGCATCAAATGGTGCAGCCCCAGTGTTTGTACCCGGCCAATCCGCAACAATGGTTGCGTGAGCATTCGCACTAAACATCGATTGCAAAGTTGTTGACTTGCACTATGATAGGGCAAAATTAAATCAAGAGGTTCCCATTTTGAATCCACCCAGATCTTGTATTCGTTTTTTTGTGGTATTGCTATCGTTGCAGTTTTTTCTAGCCACCAAAACGTTAGCCAACACCATCAAGATTGATGATGTTTCCCTAGACAGCCATAGTTTTGCCAATATTAAAGATGTGCAAACAACGCACCTCAACTTAGATTTAACGGTTGATTTCACGCGCAAACAAATCACCGGTGTGGCAGAACATCAGCTCAATTGGCTCAACCCCGCTGCAACGAGGTTTGTTGTGGACACTAGAGCTTTAGTGATTGAAAAAGTGCAGGCTTTGACTGCAGCCAATACGTGGGTGAATGTGCCATATATTTTAGGCATTGCAGATCCAATCAAAGGGCAACCCTTAACCATCCAATTGGTTGCGCAGGTTAGCAAAGTACGTATTTTTTATCACAGTACTGAAGCAAGCAGTGGTCTGCAATGGCTTGGTATTGCGCAAACGACTGAAAAGAAACAGCCTTTTTTATTTAGTCAATCGCAAGCAATTCATGCCCGCAGCTGGATCCCTCTGCAAGATACTCCTGCTATCCGAATTACCTATCAAGCGAAAGTCAAAACTCCACCAGAGTTGTTGGCAGTGATGAGTGCTGACAATTCGAAAAACCAAGTGCGCGATGGCGATTATGAATTTGATATGCCGCAAAAGGTGCCGGCTTATTTAATCGCGATTGCCGTGGGGGATTTACATTTTAAGCCAATGTCAGCTCATACCGGGATTTATGCGGAAAAAGCTTGGCTTGATAAAGCGGTGTATGAATTTGCCGACACACAAAAAATGATGGATGTTGCCAGCAAGCTCTATGGTGATTATCACTGGGGACGTTATGACCTATTGATTTTACCTTCCAGCTTTCCTTTTGGTGGTATGGAAAACCCGCGTCTGTCTTTTATCACCCCGACTGTGATTACGGGCGATCGAAGTTTGGTTAGCCTAATTGCTCATGAACTTGCGCATAGTTGGTCTGGAAACTTGATCACAAACAGTAATTGGAACGAGTTGTGGATCAATGAAGGATTCACTAATTTTGTCGAAAATCGCTTAATGCGTGAAGTCTATGGCGCAGCTCGGGCTGATATGGAGGCTAACTTGTCTTATCACGAGTTACTCCAAGACATGGCAGACTTAGCTCCAGAGGATACCGCCCTGAAAGTCAATTTAACAGGTCGCGACCCTGATGATGCTTTCTCGCAAGTTCCTTATGTCAAAGGCCAATTATTTTTAACTTGGTTGGAAAGCAAGTTTGGTGCGCAGCGATTTGATCAATTTATGGCGGCTTACTTCAAAAAGCATCAATTTCAATCGATGGACACCGAGAAGTTTATTCAGTTTTTACAAGCTGAGTTGTTAAATAAATATCCAAATACTGTTTCTTTAGCGGAAGTCCAGCGATGGATTTTTTTACCTGGCTTACCAAAAGACGTGGTGGTCAGTCCTTCGGATGCATTCAGTAAAGTGGAACAGCAACTCGGATTGTGGTTGGCGCAAGAAACTCCGTTACGTCAACTCAATACTAAACAATGGTCAGTGCATGAATGGTTGCATTTCATCAACAAATTACCCAGAGATTTAAGTTTGGAGCAATTGACCGCTCTTGATGAAGTCTATCGTTTTAGCTCGAGTAAAAATGCGGAAATTTTTGTGGCCTGGGCCCGCTTAACTATTCCTTTGAATTATCCGCCAATTTTTACGCCACTTCGGGACTTTTTAACCACCGTCGGCCGAAGCAAGTTTGTGGTGCCATTATACCGTGAACTTAAAGCGAACCCAGAAAAAACGGGCTTAGCCACGACTATCTATCGAGAGGCTAAACCTGGGTATCATCCTTTAACACAAAGCCAAGTCGAAAAAGTTTTATTCTAAAAACAACTTAACACAAATGAAAGAACGCTGGATTGCTATGCTATCCAGCGTTTTTTTATGAGGAATTGTTATGAAATTTTTAAGCTTTGTTCGGATTGTTCCCTCAGTATCTACTAGTTTTTTGTTCAGTATTTTTATGGTGAGTGCTGTCGCTGATGCCAATGCAGAGCAAGCTATTGCACCTTCAGAACAGCTAAACCGCGTGGTCAGCGTGCAGGGCTCAGGGGGTGTTGATGCACAAGCAGATCAAGGACTTTTAACGATTCAGGTGGTGGCAAGAGATACGAATATGCAAGTTGCTAAACAGCAAATCGACAAGCAAAGCCAGCAATTAACCGAGTATTTGCTGAAGCAGAAGATTAAACGCGCTGATATATCAAATGCCATCACTAGAATTCGTCACGAGTTTAAAACTGCGGAACAACAGCTGCCAACTTTCGTCGCTGAGCGTGAAATTAAAATTCTATTCCGTAACATGAACGATTATCCTGAGTTTTTAGAGTATGCAGTGAGTCAAGGCAATCTTGAGATACAACCGATTGCTTTGATGCATGCAAATGCACAGCAACTTTACAATCAGGCCCTGCAGTTGGCTTTAGAGAATGCAAAAGCTAAAGCTGAAATTCTGGCAAAACAAAGCCAAGCAAAACTTGGAAAAGTCATCGTGGTCCGCGAACAATCGCAAGCGCCAAGACCGATGGCTGCAATGACGATGCGGGCAGATTATGCTGTCGAAATCGGAACTCAAAGCGTCAATGCTGAGGTTTCAGTCGAGTTTCAACTATTAGAACACTGATTATTCGTCGGAAAAGGTTTAATTTTATGGCTAAAACAAGTAAGGTAATGGCCTTTATTTCTCGATGCGTTTAATTTCGAATGTTTGCTGATAAAAATACTTTTTACGATACTCTCAATGCCCAAGCCGAAGCGCTTATTGCGGATGAAACTGATCTCATTGCCAACATGGCTAATTTAAGTGCTTTATTGTTTTTAGAAATGCCAGATCTAAATTGGGCAGGCTTTTATATTATGCGGGGTAATGAACTGGTTTTGGGACCATTCCAGGGAAAACCGGCATGTGTCAGGATCCCGGTAGGCAAAGGCGTATGTGGAACTGCAGTGGCCACAGGCGAATTACAATTAGTCCGTGACGTCCATGAATTCCCTGGACATATTGCTTGCGACGCAGCAAGTAATTCAGAGATTGTGTTACCTGTTCGCCATGCAGGTCAAATTATCGCTGTGTTAGATATCGACAGCCCATCTCTTGCTCGATTCGATCAGGCCGATGCCAAAGGCCTTTCACGCTTAGTCCAAATCTTTGAACAGCGCTTGGATCAGACGCTATGAAAGACAGTATTTCTATCCACGATTACTTGTTTGAATATGATCAAGTCGGGGATTGGGAAGGCGAAGAAGAGTTGGTTGCAGACCGCATTAATGCTATATTCCATGCAGTTTGGCCAATTATTCCCGATGAAACGCCGGTGGTTGTAATCGATAAACTATTGAACGGTTTATGGGACCAACTACGGGGTAGTGAAGTACTACTCGATGTTGATGAAGATGAATTGATTGATTGGGCCATCGCGCACACTCACCAATACCTTGAAGAAGTGAGTCATCCCGATGAAGATGCCGAGGATGATGACGAAGAAAACGATTATGAAGAAGAGTATTAATTAATGACCAGCCAAGTCGAACCGCAAGTAAAACCGCACAACGTTAAAGAAGTCGTCGCCCTGCTCGCAGAGCAATTCCCGTTGTGCTTTAGTCTGGCTGGTGCCGCTAAGCCTCTAAAAATTGGGATTTTCCAAGATCTCGCTGAACGTTTAAAAGAGCATCCGCTAGTGAGCAAGACGATGCTCCGTCAAGCGCTGCGTGTGTATACCTCAAGTTGGCGTTACCTTGAAGCCATCAAAGAAGGCGTTCATCGTGTAGATTTAGATGGCGTTGATGGTGATTTAATTGATAGCCAACAAGCCGAACATGCCGCCGCCACACTTGCTGAAAGTAAAGCCAAAGCTTTAGAAGCACGTAAAGCCAAGCAAGCTGCGGAGCGAACCAAAGCAAAAGCCAATGCTTCGAATTCTGATAGCGCCGAGACTTCACAGCCTACTAAACCGAGCGTAAAACCTGCTTACAAAAAACCACTAGCAAGCAAGCCAGTAAAAGCGGTAAAACCTCAATCAGCCCAGCAGAGTGAGAAAAAATCTGAACCTGCATTGAAACCAAAAGCTGTGGAATCCGTCCAACCTTTAGTTGATTTAGCTCCTGGAGCTTTGGTTGCTGGTGCGAAGGTACTTGTTAAGCTAGGCGCAACGCCAATGGCTGCAACTGTCATTGAGGTTGTTAAACAGGATGTAGTGGTGCAATTGGCCTCAGGCATGGTGGTCAAAACCAACAGTGGAAGTTTGTATCAGGCTTAACTTTAAGAGTCTCAGATGAAAAAATTAACAGCGATTGCAGCAAGTCTAGTTTTATTATATTCAGGGTTTAGCGTTGCCGCTGAGAAAGTCGAAAATGTCCAACTGCCGAAATTGGAACAGCTCGATCAGCATTTTACCGCCAGTAAGCGGATCGCCGCTTTACTGACTCGAGGTCATTACATTCCAGTGCAGTTGGATGATCAGCTTTCAGCGAAGGTTTATGATCGTTATCTCGATAGCCTTGATTTTTATCACAATGTCATGTTGAAGTCTGATATTGATTCATTTGAGCAGTATAAATTTCAATTCGATGACGCCATCAACAAAGGTCAGTTTGATTTTGCATTTCAAATGTTCAACTTGAGCATGCAACGTCGGGCTGAGCGTTTTGATTATGCAATCAGTTTATTGGATAAGGGCTTTGATTTTAGCGTTCTTGATCAATATGAATATGAACGTGAAGATGCACCATGGCCTAAAACTAAAGCTGAATTGGATGAACTGTGGCGCCAGCGGGTCAAGTACGATGCACTGAATTTAAAGCTGGCTGGCAAGAATGATAAAGAAATCAAAGATTTGCTGACTAAGCGTTACAAAACAGCCAAAAAGCGTCTCGCTCAAACTGAAAGCGAAGATGTTTTTCAGATTGTGATGAATTCATATGCTCGTAGTATTGAAGCTCATACATCATATTTATCACCGCGCAGTGTTGATAGATTCCAACAAGAGATGAACTTATCTCTTGAAGGTATCGGTGCGGTGTTACAAGCGGATGATGATTACACTGTCATTACCAGCTTAGTACCAGGTGGTCCAGCCGATAACAGCAAGAAAATCAAGCCAAAAGATAAAATCATCGGTGTTGCACAAGGCAAAGAAGATTTTGTAGATGTGATTGGTTGGCGCTTGGATGACGTTGTTGATTTGATTAAGGGCCCGAAAGGTTCTGTGGTTCGCCTGCAAGTGATGTCAGCCAGTGATACTGCCAATACCGCGCCACAAGTGATCGAAATTGTCCGTGATAAAGTTCGCTTAGAAGATAGGGCGGCAAAAGGTGAAGTCTTTAAGCCTTTACTTGGCCAACCTGGAAAAACTATTGGCGTCATTAATATCCCTAGTTTTTACAATAATTTGACGGAAGACGTACGGAAAGAAATTACTGCGTTAAAAGCAAAAAAAGTGGATGCGATCATCATCGACTTACGCGGCAATGGTGGTGGTTCTTTACCTGAAGCGATTTCGTTAACTGGTTTATTTATTGACAAAGGTCCTGTGGTGCAAATCCGCGAAGGCAATGGCCGTATCACCCCGAATGACGATACTGACCCTAGTATTTTTTATGAGGGACCATTAACAGTCATGGTCGATCGCTATAGTGCCTCTGCTTCTGAAATTTTTGCCGCAGCCATGCAAGATTATGGTCGCGCACTCATTGTTGGCGAAGACACTTTTGGTAAAGGGACAGTCCAGCAACATCGTGGTCTCGGTCGAATTTATGATAACTTCGATGGTGAACTTGGCAGTATGCAATACACTATTGCTAAATTCTATCGGATCAACGGTGGCAGTACTCAGCATAAAGGCGTTGTTCCGGATATTGCATTTCCAACCCCGATTGACCCGGAAGAATGGGGGGAAAGTAAAGAAGAGAACGCCTTACCTTGGGATTCCATCCCTGCAGCCAGTTATACCAGTTCAACTGATATTCGTGCAGCAATCCCTGTATTGCGGCAAAAACATTTACTCCGAATTGCTGAAGAACGTGAGTTCCAATTGCTGGCGGAAGATATTGCCGAATATAAGCGTGAAAAGGATGTGAAGACTATTTCGTTAAACGAAAAAGAGCGCATTGCAAAACGTGATGAACAAGCGGCAAAAGATTTAGCTCGCGTGAATGAACGTCTATTACGCCTTAAGCTACCGCTGATCAAAAAGATTGAAGATGCCCCAGAGATTCTGGAAAAAATCGACCCATTCCTCGAAGAAACGGCATTAATAACAGCAGATCTTTTGATGGCAGGGAAGATTGCAAGTCAATAACCTTCGATTTATCGTTTAATTAAAACAAAGGACTGGTAAGTCCTTTGTTTTTTTCATTTTTGAGAAATTTCATGTCCTTACCAACAGATTCAGTTCACGGTCAATGGTCAAGCCGTTTAATGTTCATTATTGCTGCGACTGGAGCAGCCGTCGGCCTTGGCAATATTTGGAAATTCCCATATATCATGGGGCAAAATGGTGGTGGCGCTTTTGTTCTCGTCTATTTATTTTGTATTTTATTGATAGGCATTCCTGTATTGATGGCCGAAGTCATGATTGGACGGCGAGGGCGGCAAAGCCCTGGTCGTTCTGTGAAGTCGCTGGCCATTGAAGCGCATGCAAGCACCCATTGGCAAATAGCCGGTTGGATGGGGTTAGTTGGTGGCTTTTTAATCCTCAGTTTTTATGCGGTGATTGCTGGTTGGTCATTTGCTTATGTGGAAAAAGCGCTTTTTGGGAATTTTACCGGCCAATCTGCAGACGCGATAGCCAGCTTATTTCAGTCATTCTCTTCTGATTTTGTAAGTTTATTATTTTGGACCACTTTAGTCATCATTTTGACTTGTGTTGTCGTTGCAAAGGGCGTGAAACAAGGTTTAGAGCGAGTTATACGTATTCTAATGCCCGCTTTGTATCTGCTGTTGGTCGCTCTTGCCGTTTATGCTTGTATGACAGGGGATTTTGCTCAGGCTGCGCGCTTTATGTTTTATCCTGACTTTAGCAAATTGACGATGTCTGGCGTGTTAATCGCCTTAGGACATGCATTTTTTACTCTGAGTTTAGCATCAGGTGTGATGATTACTTACGGCGCTTATATGCCTTCCAAGGTATCTATTGCCCAAAGCGCCTTGTGGATTGCGCTCGCGGATACTTCAGTTGCCTTAATAGCGGGTATGGTCATTTATCCGATAGTTTTTGCACAAGGTCTCGATGCTGGTCAAGGGCCGGGCTTGATTTTTGTGACCTTACCTATTGCATTTAGTGCTATGCCATTTGGGAGTTTTATTGGTTCGCTATTTTTTCTGATGCTGGTGTTTGCCGCATTTACTTCAACGATTGCGATGATTGAATCTGTCGTCGCGTGGTTAGTTGAATCTAAAGGGATGTCACGTATAAAAGCATGCTTTCTATCGGGTTTTGTCTTGTGGTTATTAAGTTTATTAACAGTTTGCTCTTTCGCAGGCAATGCTTGGGCACAGGTGGACTTTAATTTCTTAGGGAAAGATGTAAAGTCATTGTTTGATATGCTCGACCATCTGACTTCAGACATTATGCTGCCACTCGGAGGATTAGCGGTTGCTATCTTCGCGGGGTGGGTCGTGCGCCAGCAAGCCAGTCAAGAAGAGTTGAATACTTCGCCACTTACTTATACTATCTGGCGGTTCAGTATTCGTTGGTTCACGCCAGTGGCAATATTTGTCATCTTTTTGAACTTAACGGGTATCCTTACCTTATAACGAATGACCTTGCAAAAAGGCGGAATAAAAATAATGACCATCCAGGACCAACCTCGGGCACCTAGTCTTCTAGATGCTGTGATCCCTTTATTGATATTAATTATCCTGCTAAGCCTGTCGGTTTATTTATATGGCAGTGATTCTTCCTACGGACCTAATCAACTTGCGCTGTTTTTTGCTGCAGGCGTTGCGATTTTAATCGGCTTGAAAAATGGTTACCAGTGGGCTGAAATGGAAAAAGCCATGGTGCATGGCATTTCACTCTCTTTGGGGGCTGTACTGATTTTATTTGCAGTTGGTGCTTTAATAGGTACTTGGCTTTTGGCAGGTACAGTGCCGACTTTAATTTATTATGGTTTACAAATCTTAGATCCAACTTGGTTTTATGCGGCCAGTTGTATTCTTTGTTGTATTGTTTCATTGAGTATTGGTAGCTCATGGACGACAGCTGCCACTATCGGTGTTGCTTTAATTGGCGTTTCCTTAGGCCTTGGCATGTCTCCGGTCATCACTGCAGGCGCTATTATTTCAGGAGCGTACTTTGGGGATAAATTATCGCCGTTATCTGACACTACCAATTTAGCGCCAGCCATCGCAGGGACTGATCTTTTCAGTCACATCCGACATATGCTATGGACTACAGTCCCCAGTATTGTTTTAGCTTTGCTACTATTTGCTTTGTTGGGCTTTAATGCAGATGGCTCCGCTGATGCAGAAAAAATTCAGCAGCTGAGCGCTGATTTATCAGCAAATTTTGTAATTAACCCTTGGATGTTAGTTCCTTTAATTGTCTTGATGGCGATGGCAGTCAAGAAAGTTCCGGCTTTTCCAACAGTTTTTATTGGCGCTTTATTAGGGGCGGTTTGGGCGGTTATTTTTCAGCCTGAAATGGTACAAAAGCTCGTGAATGGAGTGGATCCACAGCAAGAATTACCTTCTGCTTTAGGGACCTTGAAAGTTTTATGGTCAACTCTACATGCGGGCTTTACGATTGAAACTGGCAATGTTGAACTTGATAAATTGTTATCAGGTGGTGGCATGGCTAAAATGATGAATACCGTTTGGTTGATTATGTCTGCTATGGTATTTGGCTCTGTGCTTGAACATACGGGATTATTGGCTCGATTTGTTCAGGTGATCCTTGCCAAAGTTCACAGCACTGGTTCCCTCGTGGCAAGTACCATTGGTACTTGTGTCGCTACCAATATTCTTGCAGCAGATCAGTATATGGCGATAGTCATGCCTGGCCGCATGTATAAAGATGAATACCAACGTCGAGGTTTGGCCCCTGTCAATTTGTCAAGAACGCTAGAGGACGGTGGAACTATCACAAGTGCACTTATTCCTTGGAACACGTGCGGTGCCTACATGCATGGCGTACTGGGTATTAGTCCACTTGAGTATATGTTTTATGCGTTTTTTAATTTAATTAATCCATTACTCGCCATTATTTATGCATATTTGGGTGTGAAAATTCTACGTTTACCCGTACCAGAAACTATCCTCACACCGATTGAGACAAAGCAAGCCAACTAAGCGCTAGATGGTTTATGGACGACGATAAGCCCGCCTTTGCGCGGGCTATTTTATTTTGTACACTTTGATAAAAACTGAAGGGCATTTCGAATGACAGTGCAACGTACTGCTAAATTTTTGGCTGATTACCAACCAAGTAACTTTCAAATTTCAACTGTAGATTTAACATTTGAATTGTCTCCGACAGCCACAAGAGTGACTGCAGTTTCGATGATGAAGCGTCAAGCTGTAGGGGCTTTGTGCTTAGATGGCCAAGATTTAAGTTTAGAATCTGTCAAAGTCAATGATTTAGCATGGCTTCATTTTCGAGTTGAGTCTGAGCACTTAATTCTCGATGAGCTCCCTGATGAATTTAAACTAGAAATTGTCACTGTGATTAATCCACAGGCGAATACCGCCTTAGAAGGATTATACCTCTCAGATGGGGCTTATTGTACGCAATGTGAAGCCGAAGGTTTTCGTCGGATCACCTATTTCCTCGATAGACCTGATGTGATGGCTACCTACACCACACATATCATCGCAGAGGGACAATTCCAACACCTCCTGTCAAACGGCAATTTAGTTGCCGATGAAAGACTGACGGATGGTCGCCGTAAAGTGACTTGGGTTGACCCGTTTCCAAAACCCAGTTACCTCTTTGCCTTAGTTGTGGGTAATTTTGACGAGTTGTTGGGAGAGTACACAACTCAGAGTGGTCGAAAGGTTAAATTAGCATTTTATGTTGATAAAGGCCGAAAAAACGAGGCGAGTTTCGCGCTAGAGGCTCTGAAAAGATCGATGCGATACGATGAGGAAGTATTTGGTCTTGAATATGACTTAGATATTTATATGGTGGTTGCAGTAGACTTTTTTAACATGGGGGCGATGGAAAACAAAGGCCTGAATGTCTTCAATAGTAAATTTGTCTTGGCACAACCGGCTTCAGCCACAGATACCGATTATTTTCATATTGAAAGTATTATCGGCCATGAATATTTCCATAATTGGACGGGAAATCGAGTCACTTGTCGAGACTGGTTTCAATTGAGTTTGAAAGAGGGGCTGACAGTTTTCCGTGATCAGCAATTCAGTTCAGCCATGGGTTCGGCAACTCTGAATAGAATAGATGCGATTAAAACCATCCGAACAGCACAGTTTGCTGAGGATGCAGGTCCAATGGCGCATGCAATTAGGCCTGAAAAAGTATTAGAAATGAATAATTTCTATACGGTCACTGTCTATGACAAAGGCGCTGAAGTGATTCGTATGATGCATACGCTGTTAGGTGAGCAAGGTTTTCGAAAAGGCATGGACTTGTATTTCGCCCGTCATGATGGCCAAGCCGTGACCTGTGATGATTTCGTGCAAGCGATGCAGGATGCCAATCAGTTTGAACTAGGTCAATTTAAGCGCTGGTATAATCAAGCAGGAACTCCGGTCGTTACTGCCATCGTTACTCATGATGCGAATAGATTGACGCTTAAGTTAAGTCAAACTACTGCGCCAACTGCCGATGGTAGCCCGAAACTCCCATTGCATATCCCTATCGGTATTGAGTTGATTGACCTTGCTAAGGTGCGTCACGAGAAACTTCTTTTGCAATTTACCGAAGAAAAGCAACATTTCGATTTTGAGGGCTGGTCAGAGCAAACGATTGCTGTATTGCTAACAAATTTTTCTGCGCCGGTAAAATTGATTTATCCAATGTCTACTGAACAGTACTTATTGATTGCTGCCAATGCAGAAGATGGCGTTGCTCGCTGGGATGCAATGCAACAGCTCTGGGCAACCTTGATTGATGATGCGATCACGAAAAACCAACCGGTGCAAGTGCCGACAGCCGTCATCGATACTTTTGCCCAGTGGCTAAAATATCCGGGTGATGATTTGGCTTTCACCGCAGAATTGTTAAGCCTTCCTAGTTTTGATTCTCTTGCTGAGCGTTACAACATCATTCCGGTCGATGCACTTTTAGATATTCTCCATTCTTGTCATCAACAAATTGCACAAAATTTGGCAGTCGATTTTATGGCTTGTTATCAAAGCCTCCCTCATGCAGCGTATCAATATGAACAACGACAAATTGGTGAGAGAGCACTGAGAAACCTTTGTTTAAAATACATGTGTTACTTAGCTGAACTCCCTGAAGCTATCTTGCAAACGCAGTTTCAAACTAGTGATAACATGACTGATACGATTGCGGTGCCGCAAGCATTAGTGAAAGCAGGACGGCCTCAGATTGTTTTATTCCTGACCGAGTTCCTGAGCCGTTTTGGGGAAAATTCCCAGTTATTCGATAAACACTCAAATTTGCTTGCCTCGCTCCCTGATGAGCGTGTTTTTGACAAAATTGCCCAACTTTGTCTTCATGAAAAATTTAGCTGGCAAAATCCAAATAGAGTGAGGGCTGTGTTTGGAGCATTTGCGATGTTAAATCCAGCCATGTTCCATGACAGCAAAGGTCGAGGCTATCAATTGGTTGCAGATGCAGTGATTAAGGCGGATGGCATCAATCCACAGTTGGCAGCCAGAATGGTAACTCCTTTATTGGCATGGCGGCGATATGATGCTGGGCGAGCTGCTTTGCTCAAGGCACAACTTGAAAGGATTGGGCAACAAGCTGGCTTAAGTAACGATTTGTTCGAAAAAGTGCAGAGGAGTCTCGCTTGAACGAAAAAATCTATCGATTTTTTCTCGTTGTTGACGCAGAAAAGTTGCTCTGGTACTACCAAGGTCAAGTAAAAAATGTGGTTGTTACTGATGACCTGGGACTGAAAATCCAGATCCCTTTGAATCATTTTAAGCCCTTTGTTCAGCATCAGGGGCTCATCGGGCGTTTTGAATTGACAACATCGCCAGAGGGCAAGTTTATTGCACTCAAAAAAATTAGTTAGAGCAATTACTTTAAACAATGATTTAAAACAGGTGCAGGGTTCTTTTGATTTTTATCAATATCTTTCAATGATTTAGGGGTGTTTCTTGCAGTTGGTGATAATGCAGTTAAACTATGGGTTCTCCAAAAAAATGAGATATAGGCTGATTATTCAAAAAACCGACGTGAAATCAACATATTTAGCACGTCGCAAGCCTTGCGCCAGTTAGAAAATGATGTAATTATTTTAGCTAAGTGCATAGAGATCAGAGCAGTTGGTCTTCAGCACGTATTACAAAAACAATATATAAAACCTGCAGGGACAGGGGGGAGATTCCAAGATGAACAAAAGGCCATTCGCCTTTGCTAAAAATCCTTTAGCATTAGGTGTCGCATCTGCGCTGTTAGCCTTGTCTGCTACAACCACACAGGCTGCAAATTTTTCATTAACTGAAGATATTGATGTTGTATTCGACTCAACATTTTCTTACGGGGCCAGTTGGCGTGCTGAAGATCGCAACTGGGATACTATTGCGAAGGTAAACCACCCTCGTTTTAACTGGACTGGTTACAATGCGGCCAGCAACATCATTTATCCGGCTTCTGAAATCTGGGCTCAACCCGGTGGCTATTCTTCGAATGGTGATGCGGGTAACTTAAATTACGATAAAGGTGATTTGTTTTCATCCCTTATCAAAGGAACGCACGAACTTTCAATCACCAAAGAAGACTTTGGTATGTTCACGCGCTTCATGTATTTTTATGATACAG
>JACCDH011037820.1_pt1 | contig 16385 bp, 19 predicted proteins | sample 7442481 | NCBI WGS metagenome assembly JACCDH01 (sample SAMN15323433, study PRJNA562643) | freshwater metagenome | isolation source: river surface water | place: USA:Blue River Watershed | collected 2017-08-15
CCCGCCGTATGGCGAGCGGATTGCGGCCGCTGGTGTGGCCGGTCAGCGCGCCACCGACCGCGCCCCGCGCGCGCCGCGCACTTTCAGCGTGGGGGCGTCCGCCGCGCCAGCCGCTGCCGCTGGCTTGGGTCGAGAGTCGGCCCAAGTGGACGGTGTGGACAGCGACAACGCGCGGTTTTTTGAACAACTCGCGGCCCACTGGAAAACCCACTACGCCGGCTGGACCGCGTGGCTGCTGACACCCGACCAAGGCCTGCCCGGTCAGATGCGCTTCAAACCCAGCCGCCGCGTGCCCATGTGGAACGGCCCGATCGAATGCCGCTTGTTCCGCTTTGACTTGCTGGCGCGCCGCCAGGAGCCCAGCGCGTGAACACGCCCGCCGACGCCACCGCGGTGGTGATCGACACCAATGTGGCGCTGGACCTGCTGGTCTTCGACGACCCGGCGGCCCAGCCGCTGCGCCAAGCGTTGGAGCGGCGCCAGCTGCGCTGGCTGATCACCCAGCCCATGCTGGACGAGGCCCGGCGGGTGTTGGACTACCCGCTCATCGCCCGCCGGCGCGAGGCCAGCGGCTTGTCGGTGGACGCGGTGATGGCGCGCTGGCTGTCGCTGACCACGGGGGTGTCTGAGGCGCCGAAGGCGCCCTACACCTGCAAGGACGGCGACGACCAGAAGTTCGTCGACTTGGCGGCACAACACCGCGCTTGGCTGCTGAGCAAGGACGCGGCCGTCTTGTGCATGGCCAAGCGCTTGGCGCGCCTGGGGGCGGTGGTGCAGCGCCAGTGGCCAGGTCAGACCAGCGCAAACGAGTCGGTGCGCGCCTTGGCCCAGTAAGCGAACACCGGCAGCGGTGGGGCGTCTGATTCCAGCAAAGAGCCTGGCGCCACCGTGGGCAGCAGCTCTTCGAGCAAGCGCACCTCGTTGTCTTTGACCCGCCGCACGATGTGTTGAGCGGTGATCTGGTTGGGATGCTTTAAGCCGGCGGCCTGCACCAGTTCTTTGAGCGCCTTGAGCGTGTTTTGGTGGAAGTTGTACACCCGCAAGGTTTTGTCGGGCACCACCAGGGCGCGTTGGCGCACCGGGTCTTGGGTGGTCACGCCGGTGGGGCAGTGGCCGGTGTGGCAGGCTTGGCCTTGGATGCAGCCCAGCGCAAACATAAAGCCACGCGCGCTGTTGCACCAGTCGGCGCCCAGGGACATGGCGCGCGCCATGTCGAAGGCGCTGATGATCTTGCCCGAGGCACCGATTCTGATCATGCTGCGCAGGTTCACGCCCACCAAGGTGTTGTGCACCAGGCGCAGTCCCTCTTGCAGCGGCGAGCCCACATGGTCGGTGAACTCCAGCGGCGCAGCGCCGGTGCCGCCTTCTGAGCCGTCGACCACAATGAAGTCGGGCGCGATGCCGGTCTCCAGCATGGCTTTGACGATGCCAAACCACTCCCACGGGTGGCCAATGCACAGCTTAAAGCCCACTGGCTTGCCACCCGAGAGCTGGCGCAGTTGTTCAATGAAACGCATCAGCTCCAGCGGGGTGGAGAACGCGCTGTGCGAGGCCGGCGAGATGCAGTCCACTCCCACCGGCACACCGCGCGCCTCGGCGATTTCGGGCGTCACCTTGGGGCCCGGCAGCACGCCGCCGTGACCCGGCTTGGCGCCTTGGCTGAGCTTGATCTCGATCATCTTGATTTGCGGATCGCTGGCGGTGGCGGCAAAGCGCTCGGGGTCGAAGGCGCCAGCGTCGTCTCGGCAGCCAAAGTAGCCCGAGCCGATTTCCCAGATCAGGTCGCCGCCGTGCATGCGGTGGTATCGGGACACCGAGCCTTCACCCGTGTCGTGGGCAAAACCGCCGCGTCGTGCGCCCGCGTTGAGCGCTTGCACCGCATTGCCCGAGAGTGAGCCAAAGCTCATGGCCGATATGTTGAGCACACTCGCCTCGTAGGGTTGCAGACAGGCCGGTCCGCCCACCACCAGACGAAAGTCGTGACCCGCCACGTAGCTTGGCACCATGGAGTGGTTGATCCACTCATGGCCGTCGGCCTTCATGTCGATCTGGCTGCCAAACGGGCGCTTATCGGTCTCCCCTTTGGCGCGGGCGTAGGCCAAGCTGCGTTGGCTGCGCGAAAACGGCGTTGCCTCGGTGTCGCTTTCCAGAAAGTACTGGCGGATTTCGGGCCGGATTTTTTCCAGCATGAAGCGCGCGTTGCCGATGATGGGGTAGTTGCGCCGCACCGCACTTTTGGTCTGGCGCATGTCGCGCAGACCCACCCAGCACAGGGCGGTGGCACAGACGAACCACCAGAGGCTATAGCCCGCCGTCCACCACAGCGCCAGGCCCAACACCGCACCCAGGGCACACAGCCCCATCACGGTGTACCGCACCGGGTACACCGCGTTCAGCCGATCCAGCATGCTTGTCTCCTGTCAAGGTCGGGCCATGATAGGACCGAAGACAGGGGCTGCACAGTCAGCCAAAAGTGGCAGTGTTCAGCGCGGCAAAGAGAGGCGACGCAGGATCGCCGATGCGATCACCATGACCACAAAAGTGCCGACCAAGTCTCCCCCCACCATGGTGACGAAAACCGAGTCCCAGTCGAGATCCGGGGCCGACAGCGCCAGATACACGTGGTGCAGCAAGCCGTTGCTGATGGCACCCAGAGCCGCCAGCAACACCAGGTGCGAATAGCGCAATCCCTGCAAGTCCACCGACCAACGCAAGTGATCGCGGGCCAATTTCACCGCAAGCACCGGCCCCAATGCGCTCAGAGCTGGCAGCACCACGTTTTCGGGCCATGGGGCGTTCATCAGGGCGCTGGTGATCAGCGCGCCCAAGAAGAGACCTGCGGCACCGCGCCAACCCAAAATCAACACCGCGACCAAGCGCAATGCGGCGGGCAAAAAAATCCAGTTGGCCAAGGCGCTGGTTTCCCAGCGTGCAAACAGCCAACTGTTGAGTTGGAACAGTAGCACCCACAAAGCGGCAACGGCGCCCACTTCCAGCGCCACGGTGCGAGGCGTCATGGCGTCACCCCTGGTGTGCCAAGCTCATGCATTCGCCCAAGCGGGCAAAGTAGGCGTCGGTTTTGGGCGTGGGCAGCACATGGCGCACCCGCTGGTCCTGCGGGTCGGTCATGAACGTGATCAAGCCTTTGTCTTCCAGTGTCTTGAGGCGCCGAAAAATCGTGCGCTCCGAGGTGTCGGGCAGCAAACGGGCCACTTCCAGCACTTTGATGCGGTGGCCGGTGTGCCAAGCCGCCGCCAGCGAGTTGAGCAAGCGCTCCTCCAGCGAGTCCAGCTCGGGCGCACCCGGCCCTTGGCGCAAGGCGTTCGCCAAGTGCAGGAATTTGACGTAGGTGAGCGAGTGGGCGCTGGCCGACATGGTCTGGCTTTCTGTGAAGTGGCTGGGGAAACTGCCAAAGGCCAGCATGGTAGCCGGATTTGGTGTTTTTTGCAGGTGGCCGCTTGTCCCGATCACAGGCGGATCAGCAAGCCGTCCAGTGCGTGGCGTGTGGCGGCCACGCGAATGGCGGTGCGGTCGCCCGGCAACAGCAGCCGTTCGCTGAACACGCCCTTGGTCGTGGCCCAGCCAAACCACACCGTGCCCACCGGCTTGGCTGCGCTGCCGCCACCCGGTCCCGCCACGCCGGTGATCGACAGCGCGCAATCGACGGCGGCGTGTTCGACCGCGCCTGTGGCCATGGCGCGTGCCACGGCTTCACTGACCGCGCCGTGGGCCTCGATCAGCTCTGCGTCCACCCCCAGTTCGGTGGTTTTGGCGAGGTTGGAGTAGGTCACCCAGCCGCGCTCGAACCAGTCGCTCGATCCCGCGAGCGATGTGCAGCTGGCGGCGACCAGACCCCCGGTGCAGCTCTCGGCGCTGGCCATGCGCCAGCCGCGCGCGCGCAACGCGTCGGCCAGCGCGGCACACACATCTAGCGGCAGGCTGTTCATGCCAAGGTCCGCGTCAGCACCGACAGCACCAGCAGGGTGCACAGGGCGGCAGCGGCGTCGTCGAGCATGACACCGAAGCCGCCGCGCCAGCCCAAGCCTTTGAAGCGCTGGTCGGCCCAGGCCATGGGGCCGACCTTCACCGCGTCGAACAGGCGAAACAGACCAAAGGCCAACAACTGCCACGCAAACGATGCCGGCGTGACCAGCCACAACACCGCCCAGAACGCCACAACTTCGTCGATCACCATGTGGCTGGAATCGGGCTGGCCCATGTGGCGTCCGGTGACGGTGCAGGCCCACCAGCCCGCCAGCGCCGTCACCACCACAATCGCGGCCCAGGCGGCGGGGTGGCTGACCCAGCGGTCGATCACCACAAACGCCAGCCAAGCCCAGAGGGTGCCCACCGTGCCGGGCGCCCAGCGGGCCAGGCCGCTGCCCCAGCCCATGGCCACCACATGCGCCGGGTGGCTGAGCATGAAGCCCACGCTCGGGCGTTGGGCCGGCGCAGGGCGCAAGGGGGGAGGGCTGGCCAGTGGCGGCAGCAGGCCGTGGTGGGTGGTGGTGTCGGTGGGGTTCATGTCGAAAAATGGTCGAAGCCGCGCGCGGCCAAGGCTCGGCGTTCACCTGCGCGGGTGAGCAAAAACAGGCCGGGCTCGCGGTGGATCTGCCCGATGCGGTGGGCGGGCGTGCCCGTGGCTTGGGCGGCGGCGTGGATGGCCTCTCGCAAACTGGGCGGCGCGCACCACAGCAGTTCGTAATCGTCGCCACCGTGCAGCACACAGTCCAAAGCATGGTGCGTCGGCAGCGCACCCAAAGGCGCGGACAAGGGCAGGGCGCTCTGCTGCAGGGTGGCGCCCACCCCGCTGGCGCTCAGGATGTGGCCGAGGTCGCCGGCCAAGCCATCGCTCAGGTCCAGCGCGGCCAGCGCGCGGTTGGCCTGTGGCCCCAGCTCGGCCAGCGCCTGTCCCAGCGCGACCCGTGGCTCGGGGCACTCCAGCCGAGCCCGCAGCTGGGCGCCGTGTGATCCCCTCAGGCTGTCGATGGCCCAATCCCGCTGCCACAGGCCTTCGAGCGCCAAGCGCGCTTCGCCGGGTTGGCCCGACACCCACAGGTCGTCGCCGGGCAGGGCTGCGTCGCGCCGCAGCGCTGCGCCGGCCGTCACCTCGCCAAACACGGTGATGCACAGGTTCAGCGGTCCTCGGGTGGTGTCGCCTCCCACCAAGGGGCAGCGGTGCGCGTGGGCCAAGGCCAGCAGGCCGGCTGAGAACTCGCTGAGCCAGGCCTCGTCGGCCTGCGGCAGCGCCAACGCCAGGGTGAAGCCCAAGGGGCGCGCGCCCATAGCCGCCAGGTCGCTCAGGTTCACCGCCAGCGCCTTGTGGCCAAGCGTGCGCGGTGCCACGTCGGGGAAAAAGTGTCGCCCCGCCACCAGCATGTCGGTCGACACCGCCAGCGCCTTGCCGGGGCTGGGCTGCAGCAGCGCGCAGTCGTCGCCAATGCCCAGCAGCGCCTGGCTGCCGGGCAACAGGGCCTGCGCCGGTTCGGCAAAGTGGCGGCGGATCAGGTCGAACTCAGCCATGGCTGTTGGTCGGGGTGTCTTCTGTGTGGGGTCTGCCCAAGGCAGCGCCGTACAGGCGACGCACGCCCGGCCAGGGCAGGGTGATGACAAGCGCGGCGGTCAGGCTGATGCTCACCAGCACCACCATGTAGCTCACATCGCGGATCACCTCACCGCCGACCACGCCCTGTTGCAGCGGCAGCGAGGCCAGCACCGCCGCCGCCAAGCCCTTGGGTACCATGGTGACGGTGATGGCCGCATCGCGCAAATTCACCTCAGAGCCCCGATACACCTGGCGTACCACCAGCAGCCGAGCCAAGTAGACCAAGGCCATCATGCCCACCGCCACCAGCACCGTGTGCCATTCGCCAAAGCGGATCGATACGCCGAGGTAGATAAAGAAATAGGTTTTGAGCAGAAACACCGCCTCGCGGTAAAAGTTCAGGTCTTCCGGGCTCAGCGGGTCAACGTCGTGTTCCAGCCGCAGCCAGCGCTTGAGCCCCAGCCGCTGCGAGTTGCCCAATGTGATGCCCAGGCTCAGCGCCGCAATCGCGCCGGAAAAGCCCAAAAACTCGGTGGCGCCGTAGACGATGAACACATAAGCCAGGGTGGACGAAATGCTGTTGGGGAAGTCCCGGATGCGCTCCAACACCAGCAGCCACCCCACGCCACCCGCCACCCCAATCACAGCAGCAAACACCATGGCTGCCATGACAGATCCCACCAAATGCCCGGCGTTGAGCTGACCCTGCGCGTGCACCTGCAGCAGGGCAAACACCCCCACGATGCACAACACATCGGTCAGCGCCGACTCCAACACCAGCACGGTGGATGGTTTTTCGCCCAGCCGCAGCGAATTGACCATCGGGATCACCACCGCCGACGAGGTGCCCCCCAAGGTCACCCCCAAGAGCAGCGCCGCCAGCGGCGACAAGTCGAGCACCAAGTGGCCAACGCCAGCCACGATCAGTACCGTCAGCACAAAGGTGCTGATCGTCAGCGCGCCGGTGGAGCCCAGTGAGGACGTCAGCGTTTTGAGATCGAGCGAGGTGCCGCCCTCAAACAGAATCACCACCAGCGCGATGGTGGCGATGATGGGGCCGATCTTGCCGAAGTCCTCCGGTGCGACCACGCCAGTCAGCGGCCCCAGCGCAATGCCCAGCACCACCAGCACCAACACATCGGGGATGTTGGTGCGGCGAAATTGCAGCGCCAAGAAATGCGCCAGAAACACCGCCAGTCCAATGAACATCACAGTGGTGGACATGGTTTCCTCCAATCTTTCTTGTGTGTGAACGAACGGGCGCCACTTCAGTGCAGCAGGTGCGAGGCGCCAGCCGGTCCGTTCTCTGCCATGAGCGCGAACACCGGAATGTCGGCCTCAAAACGTTCGCCGTCTTCGGCCACACAAAAATAGCTGCCGCGCATGCTGCCCAGCGGCGTGCGGATCACCGCGCCGCTGGTGTATTCAAACGCCTCGCCCGGTTTCAGCAGCGGTTGTTGCCCGACCACACCCAGGCCTTTGACCTCTTCGGTGTGGCCCCGGCCGTCCACGATCATCCAATGCCGAGCGATCAACTGGGCCGGCACTTGGCCCCGGTTGACGATGGTCACGGTGTAGGCGAAGGCGTAGCGGTCGTCGTGTGGTGCGCTTTGCTCGGGCAGGTAGCGGGTTTGCACCGAGCATTCAAAGAGGTAGGTGTGCATGGCGCGCATGGTAGCGCGCCCGCCCGCCCACGCTTTGTGTGGAAACGTCAGGATGTTGGCGGCGTGTTCGGCTGCGACAATGGCGTTTTTCGTCATCTGCCCGCCTCGACCATGACCTACCGCATCGCCCCCTCCATTTTGTCGGCCGACTTCGCCCGCCTGGGCGAGGAAGTGCGCAACGTGATCGCCGCTGGCGCCGACTGGATCCACTTTGACGTGATGGACAACCATTACGTGCCCAACCTCACCTTCGGACCCATGGTGTGCCAGGCGCTCAAGCCGCACGCCAAAAAGCCCGACGGAACGCCGGTGCCGATTGATGTGCACCTGATGATCCAGCAGGTGGACGCGCTCGCGGGCGCTTTTATTGACGCTGGCGCCGATCTGGTTAGCTTCCACCCCGATGCCAGCGCCCATGTGCACCGCAGCGTCCATGCCATCAAGGCGCGCGGCTGCAAAGCCGGCCTGACCTTCAACCCCGCGCAGCCGCTTGATGTGCTGGACTGGATCATCGACGACATCGACCTGATCCTCATCATGAGCGTCAACCCGGGTTTTGGTGGCCAGAGCTTCATCGACTCAGCCTTGCGCAAGATCGAGCAGGCCCGCAAACGCATCGAGGCCAGCGGCAAAGACATCCGCTTGGAGGTGGACGGCGGCATCAAGGCCGACAACATCCGCCGCGTGGCCGACGCTGGCGCCGACACCTTTGTGGCCGGCAGCGCGATTTTTGGCAAGCCCGATTACAAAGCGGTGATCGACAGCATGCGCCTGGCTTTGAAGTAACTCCCCGCGCCGCTGCGCGTCACCCCCCGGGGCGTGCGAGTGGCCCTGCAAAGCCGGTTCCACCGCATCCTGGTGCGGGCACTTTCTCCGGAGCATTGAGTGGCATTGACGGATATTTCTGCGGTGATCGTCGATTTGGACGGCACCATGGTCGACACCTTGGGCGACTTTGAGGTCGCCCTCAACCGCAGCTTGGCCGAGTTGGGCTTGCCCGGTGTGAGCCGTGCGTTGGTGGAGCGCACCGTGGGCAAAGGCTCTGAGCACCTGATTCGCGGCGTACTGGCGCACCAGCTCGCACTGCCCGAGGTCAAAGGCGCGGGGCAGGCTTGCCCGGCCTTGTCGGTGGACGCGTTGTACGAGCGCGCCTGGGTCGCTTACCAGCGCCATTACCTGGCCATCAACGGCCAGTTTTCCGATGTCTACCCCGGTGTGCGCGAAGGCCTGCAGGCGCTGCACCAGCGTGGCTTGCCCATGGCTTGTCTGACCAACAAACCGCTGGCCTTTGCGCTGGACCTGCTCAAGGCCAAAGGGCTGGATGGGTTGTTTGGGCAGGTTTTTGGCGGCGACAGTTTTGCGCGCAAAAAGCCCGACCCTTTGCCGCTCATCAAAACCTGCGAGGCTTTGGGTGTCGCGCCAGAGCGCACCCTGATGGTTGGCGACAGCAGCAACGACGCGCAAGCCGCCGACGCGGCCGGTTGCCCGGTGGTGTTGGTGACGTATGGCTACAACCACGGCGAGCCGATCCGCGCCACCCCAGCGCGCGCTTGGCTCGACAGCCTGGCCGATCTGCCAGGGCTGCTGGCTTGATGGCGGATGTTGCCATCGGTGTTTGCTACACTGATCCCACCATGTTTGTCGCCACGACTGTTCCCGCACACGCAGCCTGTCTGCCGGGCCCCTCCCTGTCTGAGGCCCGGGGAGCTTGGCCCTGGCGTCGCCAGGCCTGATCTCTGCTTGGGCGGTCGATCCGCCCACCCGTGCCCGACCCCGCTGCGGGCGAGCCTTTGATCCCCGACGCGTCCACTGCTGGCGCGCCTTTCGACAGACAGCCCCATGATCACCGAACTCGAATTCAAGAGCCTGACCCAACAAGGCTACAACCGCATTCCGCTGATGGCCGAGGCCTTCGCGGACCTTGAAACCCCGCTCTCTCTGTATCTGAAGCTCGCCCATGGCCGGGGCGACGGCGCCCACAGTTTTTTGCTGGAGTCCGTGGTGGGCGGCGAGCGTTTTGGCCGCTACAGCTTCATCGGCCTGCCCGCGCGCACCTTGCTGCGCGCCAGCGGCTTTGGTGCCGACGCCAAGACCGAGGTGGTGCAGGGCGGCGTGGTGGTGGAGACGAACCACGGCAACCCACTGGACTTCATCGCCGCCTACCAACAGCGCTTCAAGGTGGCGTTGCGCCCGGGCCTGCCACGTTTTTGCGGCGGTCTGGCCGGCTACTTTGGCTACGACGCGGTCCGCTACATCGAGAAAAAGCTGGAAAACACCTGCCCGCCCGACACCCTGGGCACGCCCGACATCCTGCTGCTGCAGTGCGAAGAGCTGGCCGTCATCGACAACCTCTCGGGCAAGCTCTACCTGATCGTCTACGCCGATCCGGCCCAGCCCGAGGCCTATGCCAACGCCAAAAAGCGGCTGCGCGAACTCAAAGAAGCGCTCAAATACTCGGTGGCCGCGCCGGGGATCAAACCCAGCCAAAGCCACCCGGCCGAGCGCAGCTTCGCCAAGGCCGACTACCTGGCCGCGGTGGACCGCGCCAAGGACCTGATCGCTGCGGGTGATTTCATGCAGGTGCAGGTCGGCCAGCGCATCAGCAAGCGGTACACCGAAAGCCCGCTTTCGCTGTACCGCGCGCTGCGTTCGCTCAACCCCAGCCCTTACATGTACTACTACCACTTTGGCGACTTCCATGTGGTGGGGGCCTCGCCTGAAATTTTGGTGCGGCAAGAGAAAACCGAGGATGGTGAAAAAGTCATCATCCGCCCGCTGGCCGGCACGCGTCCGCGCGGCGCCACGCCTGAAAAAGACAAGGCCACCGAGGCCGAGCTGTTGGCCGACCCCAAGGAGCGCGCCGAGCATGTGATGCTGATCGACCTGGCGCGCAACGACATTGGCCGCATCGCGAAGATCGGCAGCGTCAAGGTGACCGAGGCTTTTGTGGTGGAGCGCTACAGCCATGTGATGCACATCGTGAGCAACGTCGAAGGCACGCTGCTGGAGGGCATGAGCAATATGGATGTGCTCAAGGCCACCTTCCCGGCCGGCACGCTGACCGGCGCGCCCAAGGTCCACGCCATGGAGTTGATCGATCAGCTCGAGCCGGTCAAGCGTGGCATCTACGGCGGCGCTTGTGGGTATCTCAGCTACGCCGGCGACATGGACGTGGCAATTGCGATCCGCACCGCTGTCATCAAAGACCAGACACTGCACGTGCAGGCGGCGGCTGGCGTGGTCGCCGATTCGGTGCCCGAGATGGAATGGCGCGAAACCGAACACAAGGCGCGCGCGCTGTTGCGGGCGGCGGAACTGGTTGAGGAAGGTCTGGAGTGAACGCAATGAACAAAGCCATTCAAGACATGAACGGCGCCGGGCCGTCCCAAGCTGTTCAAGCCCCCGTGGGGGGCAGCGGACCTCGCGCAGCGGGGGAGCGTGGGGGCGTTAAGGTGTTGATGATCGACAACTACGACTCGTTCACCTTCAACATCGTCCAGTACTTCGGTGAGCTGGGCGCCGATGTGACCGTGGTGCGCAACGACGAGATCACCGTCGACGAGATTCAGCAGCGCTTGGACGCCGGCCAGATCGACCGCTTGGTGATTTCGCCCGGGCCATGCTCCCCGGCCGAGGCCGGCGTGTCGGTACCAGCGATCCGGCACTTCGCGGGCCAGCTGCCTATTCTGGGCGTGTGCCTGGGCCACCAGAGCATTGGCGCGGCCTTTGGCGGTCAGATCGTTCGGGCGCAAGAGCTGATGCACGGCAAGACCAGCGTCATCACCACCACCCAAGAAGGGGTGTTCGCCCATCTGCCCGAACGGTTCACCGTCAATCGCTACCACTCGCTGGCGATCGAGCGCAACAGCTGCCCCGACTGCCTAACTGTGACCGCCTGGACCGAGGACGGAGAGATCATGGGCGTCAAACACAAGACGCTCGCCATTGAAGGCGTGCAGTTCCACCCCGAGAGCATCCTGACCGAGCACGGTCATGCGATGCTCAAGAACTTTCTGGAGCAGAAGTGAGGCGCCCCCTGCGCCGCTTCGCGTCGTCCCCCTCTCTCGCCTGTGGCGGGAGGGGGACGGCACCAGTGGCCTGGCAAAGCCAGTTCCGCGGTGCTCTTGGACCCAGGCACGTTGCCCTCGGAGGGATTTGACATGCAGGTAGACCTCAGAAGCGACACCGTCACGCAGCCGACGCCGGCCATGCGCGCTGCCATGATGGATGCCAAGCTGGGCGACGACGTGTTCGGCGACGATCCGACCGTCAATGCGCTGCAGGAGCGCATCGCGGCGCTGACCGGCAAAGAGGCCGCGCTGTTCATGCCTTCGGGCACCCAGAGCAATCTGTGCGGCATCTTGGCGCACTGCGGCCGGGGGGACGAGTACATCGTCGGCCAGTTGGCCCACACCTACCGCTACGAAGGCGGCGGTGCCGCCGTGTTCGGCAGTGTGCAGCCGCAGCCGCTGACACAGGATGCGCAGGGGCGCATGTCCTTGAGCGACATCGCCGCCGCCATCAAGCCTGACGATCCGCACTTTGCCCGCACCCGTCTGCTGTGTTTGGAAAACACCTGGAACGGTCATGTGATGCCCGACGACTACCTGCGCGGCGCCACCGAAATGGCGCGCGAGCGGGGACTCAACACCCACCTTGATGGCGCCCGTGTGTTCAACGCGGCTGTCGCTTCGGCCGCACCGGGGCAGGCCGCTTTGGCCCGCCTGCGCGCCATCGCCGATCACTTCGACAGCTTGTCGGTGTGCTTCAGCAAGGGCTTGGGGGCGCCGGTGGGGTCCGCCTTGTGTGGCTCACACGAGCTGATCGCCCGCGCCCGCCGCATCCGAAAAATGGCCGGTGGTGGCTTGCGCCAAGCGGGGCTCTTGGCCACCTGTGCGTTGCACGCGCTGGACCACCATGTGGATCGCTTGGCGGACGACCATGCGAACGCGCGCCGCTTGGCCGATGGTTTGCGCGGCATCGGCGGCTTGAGCGTCAAGTCGGCCGAGACCAATATCGTGTTTGTGGACGTGGCCGACGGGCGCGGGCCGTCGCTGCTCGACTTCCTCAAGGCCCACGGCGTGCTCGCCACCGGTTTGATTGGGCTGCGTTTTGTCACCCACCTCGATGTGGACGCAGCGGGCATCGACCACGCCATCGCGACCGTGCGCCGCTTCTTTGCCGAAGCCCCCAGTGCCGCATCGGCGACCGGCCGCACCGGCCCGTACTGAACAACACCGGAGCGCAGCCATGCCCGAACCTACCCAACTGTTGATGTTCATCGTGGCCGGCTGGTTGCTCAACCTCACGCCTGGGCCCGATGTGCTCTACATCGTCAGCAGCGCGCTCAAGAGTGGCGTGCGCGCGGGCGTGGTGGCCGCGCTGGGCATCGTCAGCGGATGCTTTGTGCACGTGTTCGCGGCGGCTTTGGGTGTGGGGGCACTGCTCGCCGCCTCGGCCACGGCGTTCTCTGTGCTCAAGTGGGCGGGGGCGGCTTATCTGATGTGGATGGGCATCAAGTTGTTGCTCGCCAAGGGCGGCGGCTCCGCCGTGGTGCCGGCGGGTGTGAGCGCCGAGGCGGTGTCGGTGGATCTGTGGCGTGTGTTCCGTCAGGGCTTTCTGACCAATGTGCTCAACCCCAAAGTGGCCTTGTTTTTTCTGGCCTTTGTGCCGCAGTTCATCGCCCCAGGCACCGAAGACAAGGTGACGGCTTTTCTGCTGCTGGGGTTGCTGTTCAATGTCAATTCGCTGCCCATCAACTTCGGCTACGCCTGGCTCGCCGGCTGGGCCTCGCGCCGTGCGGGCACCGTCCAGCGCGCCATGTACTGGATGGACCGCGCAGCGGGCCTGATGTTCATTGGCTTTGGATTGAAACTCGCCTTGTCCGACCACCCTTCCCGCTGATTCCTGGAGACCCGCATGCCCAACGCCCACAAAATCACCCCGCAGGAAGCCTTGCAGCGCACCATCGAGCACCGCGAGATCTTCCACGACGAAATGTTGCACCTGATGCGCTTGATCATGAGCGGCGAGATGTCGCCGGTCATGATGGCCGCGCTCATCACCGGCCTGCGGGTGAAGAAAGAGACCATCGGCGAAATCACCGCCGCCGCGCAGGTGATGCGCGAGTTCTCCACCAAAGTGCAGGTGGCCGACAAGACCCATTTGGTCGATATCGTGGGCACGGGCGGCGACGGTTCGCACACCTTCAACATCTCCACCTGCTCGATGTTTGTGGCCGCCGCCGCGGGCGCCAAGGTCAGCAAACACGGCGGACGCAGCGTGTCCAGCAAAAGCGGCAGCGCCGATGTGTTGGAAAGCCTGGGTGTGAACATCAACCTGTCGCCCGAACAGATTGCCCAAGCGATCACTGAGGTGGGGGTGGGCTTTATGTTCGCGCCCAATCACCACCCCGCCATGAAGAACGTGGCGCCGGTGCGCCGTGAGCTGGGCATCAAGACCATCTTCAACATCTTGGGGCCGCTCACCAACCCGGCGTCCGCGCCCAACATCCTCATGGGCGTGTTCCACCCCGATCTGGTCGGCATCCAGGTGCGTGCGTTGCAGCGCTTGGGCGCTGAACACGCGGTGGTTGTGTATGCCCGCGACGGGCTCGACGAGGTCTCGCTGGGCGCCGCCACCATGGTCGGCGCGCTGAAAAACGGCGAAATCGCCGAGTACGAAATCCACCCCGAAGACTTTGGCCTGACCATGGCCAGCAACCGCGCGCTGCGGGTGGAGACGCCTGAGGACTCCAAGGCGATGCTCATGGGCGTGCTCGAAAACCGCTACGACCCGGCGCTCAAGGCCGCCAAGGAGATTGTGGCGCTCAACGCTGGTGTGGCGCTGTACGCGGCCAACGTGGCGTCCGACATGGCGCAAGGCATTGCGCTGGCTCGCGAGGCGCTGGCCTCTGGCGCGGCGCTGGCCAAGCTCGCTGCGCTCAAGGCCTTTCAACCCGCAGCTTGAAGCCGTTGATGCCCATTTGGTTGCAGAACGAAGGCGCCTGGATCGCCCTGGGCGTTTCGGCCTTGTTCATCGCCGTCGGTGTGGCCATGCACCGCGTCATCAAACAAGTGCTGCGCACCCCGCAGCCCAAGGAAACCCAACACCATGAGTGACATCCTGCAAAAAATCGTCGACGTCAAGCGCGAGGAAATCGCAGCGGCGCAGAAAAAAAAGCCGCTCGCCTTGGTGCGAGAAGACGCCGAAAGCCGCTTGTTGACACGCGACTTTGAAGGCGCTTTGCGGGCCAAAATCGCCGCCGGTCAAGCCGCGGTGATCGCCGAGATCAAAAAAGCCAGTCCCAGCAAAGGCGTGATCCGCGACGACTTCATTCCGGCCGACATCGCTCAGAGCTACGCCGAAGGCGACGGTGCTGTCAGTGCGGCCTGTCTGTCGGTGCTCACCGACCGGCAGTTTTTTCAGGGCCAGCCCGACTACCTCAAGCAGGCCCGCGCCAGCTGCGACCTGCCGGTGCTGCGCAAAGATTTCATGGTCGACCCCTACCAAGTCTACGAAGCCCGGGCCATGGGCGCCGATTGCATTTTGCTGATCGCGGCGTGCCTAGACGACGCGCAAATGGCCGATCTGGAGGCGATTGCCATGGGGATGAACATGGCGGTGCTGGTTGAGGTGCACGACAGGGAAGAGCTGCAGCGCGCGCTCAAGCTCAAGACACCGCTGGTGGGCATCAACAACCGCAACCTGCGCACCTTTGATGTGACGCTGCAAACCACGCTGGACATGCTGCCCGACGTGCCCGCCGACCGCCTGCTGGTGACCGAATCCGGCATCTTGGCGCGGCAAGACGTCACGCAGATGCGCGCCGCTGGTGTGCACGCGTTTTTGGTGGGCGAGGCCTTCATGCGCGCGCCCGAGCCAGGGCTCGCCCTGGCCGAGTTGTTCGCTTGAGTATGCAGACGGACTTGTGGGGCGCCGCGGTGGCGCCAGTGGCGGCTTCATCCCTGCAGTGGCCCATCGCGCCGCCCCCTGGTGTATGGGTGGCCGATTGGGCTGCGTTTGTGGGCCAGCCCGTCGACGGAGGGGCGTTGCTGGACCGTCTGGCACAGCGCCTGCAGCAAGGCGCCACCGTTTATCCCCCTGATCCGTTGCGGGCCTTGCGGCTCACCGCGCTGGAGTCGGTCAAGGTGGTGATCTTGGGGCAAGACCCCTACCACGGCCCCGGCCAGGCCCAAGGTTTGGCTTTTTCGGTGGCGCCCGGTGTGCTTCAGCCTCCGAGCCTGCGCAATATCTTCAAGGAGTTGCAGCGCGACCTGCAGGTCCCGCTGCCTGCCAACGGTTGTCTGGAGCGCTGGGCGCAGCAGGGGGTGTTGCTGCTCAACACCTGCTTGACGGTGGAGGACGGACAAGCCGCCTCCCACGCGCAGTGGGGTTGGGAAGTCTTCACCGACGCACTGATCCGTCGCTGTGTCGAGCACACCACACCCAAAGCTTTTGTTTTGTGGGGCGCTCATGCGCAGAAAAAACAGGCCCTGGTCACGGCGCCACACCGGGTGTTCAGCGCCAACCACCCTTCGCCGCTGTCTGCCACCCGTGGGCCAGAGCCTTTCATCGGCTGCGGCCACTTTGGTGAAATCAACCGTTGGTTGGCGAGGCAGGGGCACGATCCGATCATTTGGTGAGCCCGACTTTGGCAAAAGCCAAAAAACCGTGGCATAATGAGCGGCTCTGCGATGGAGGGGTGCCCGAGTGGCTAAAGGGGGCAGACTGTAAATCTGTTGGCTTACGCCTACGCTGGTTCGAATCCAGCCTCCTCCACCAACGATGCAACGACAGTGAGCGACGCAATGGTTTCGCCCCAGGTCGGTCAGGCCGAAAGGTGTGGCCATCTGCAGGCGGGAGTAGTTCAATGGTAGAACCCCAGCCTTCCAAGCTGATGACGCGGGTTCGATTCCCGTCTCCCGCTCCAGTTGCTGTGTTGGTGTTTCGCAAAGTTTTTTGAGTGATCGGTGTTTGCCGGTTGTTCAGCCCTTGTGGCTCAGTGGTAGAGCACTCCCTTGGTAAGGGAGAGGTCGCGGGTCCGATTCCCGCCAAGGGCACCACGTTTTCCTGTGTTTCGGCAATTTGTTTTGGAGCTGAAAAATGGCAAAAGAGAAATTTGAGCGGACCAAGCCGCACGTGAACGTGGGCACCATTGGTCACGTGGACCACGG
>JACCDH010365666.1_pt1 | contig 16382 bp, 15 predicted proteins | sample 7442481 | NCBI WGS metagenome assembly JACCDH01 (sample SAMN15323433, study PRJNA562643) | freshwater metagenome | isolation source: river surface water | place: USA:Blue River Watershed | collected 2017-08-15
TCCAGACCGTGCCGTCGAACCAGCTCGAGACCATCCTCTGGCTCGAAGCCGACCGCATGGGCTTCCTGCTGGAAGCCGTGACCCAGGAGAAGTTCGAGATCCAGCGCGACACCGTGAAGAACGAGCGTGGACAGAACGTGGAAAACCGCCCCTATGGGCGCGTTTATGAAAGCCTGATTGCCGCCATGTATCCCAGCGGTCACCCGTATCCCTGGCCCGTGATCGGCTATCCGGCGGACCTGGACGCCGCCACCCTGGACGATCTGCGCCATTTCTTCCTGCGCTGGTACGGCCCTAATAACGCCACGCTGATCGTGGCCGGCAATCTCGACGAGGCTGCCACCCTCGCCATGATCGACAAGTACTTCGGCAGCATTCCCACCGGCCCGGCCGTGGAGCGCGCCGTGCCGCAGCCGGTGGTGCTGGAGGCCGACCGCCATGTGTCCTACGTGGACCAGAACGTGCGCTTCCCGCTGCTGGTGATGGCCTTCCCCAGCGTGCCGTACTCCCACCCCGACCGAGTGCCGCTGCAGGCCCTCGCAAACATTTTAGGAGAGGGTCGCAAGTCATTGTTCTATCAACAGTTCGTGCTCAGCAATCGGGCGCTGGATGCCAGTGCCTCCAATGGCGCTCAGGAACTGGGCGGCATGTTCAGCCTGGAGGTGCAGCCGTTCCCTGGCGCCGATCTGGCGCAGTTCGAGGCCGATATGCGTGCCATCCTGGCCGACTTCGGCGCCGAGGACATCACCGACGAGCACCTGGAAACGTTCAAGGGCCAGACCGAGGCGAGCCTGATCAATGCGCTGGAGAGCGTGCAGGGCAAGGCCTCGCGGCTGGCGCTCTACGACTACTTGCTGGACAACCCGAACTTCCTGCCGCAGGAACTCGAAGCCGTGCGGGCATTGACCAAGGAAGACGTGCTGCGCGTGTTCACCCAGTACCTGCAGGACAAACCGGCCGTGGTGCTCAGCGTGCTGACCCGCGACGAGGGCGCCGCGCCCAGCCGACCCGATTCCTATGTGCCGACGCCTGCGCTGCGGGTCACCTCGTCCGAACTAGATAATCTGGAACCGCGTCCGGTGAGCGACAGCTTCGATCGCAGCGTGCGGCCGGGGGCAGGGCAGACGCCGCTGGTGGAAGTGCCGCCGTTCTGGCAGCAGACCCTGGCCAATGGCGCGCAGATCATCGGCACCCAGAGCGACGAGATTCCCAGCGTGACCCTGCGTCTGGCGTTCCGCGGCGGGCATCTGCTCAACGACGAGCGCACCTGGGGCCTGGCGCGGCTGACGGCCAGCCTGCTCAACGAGGGCACGCAGCAGCTGAGCGCCGAGGCTTTCGAGGCCGAGCTGCAGAAGCTGGGCAGCCGAATCAGCGTGACGGCTTCCCGGGAGAACCTGCAGGTCAGCGTCACGGCCCTGAGCCGCAATCTGGCGCCGACCCTGGCCCTGCTGGAGCAGCGCCTGCTGCAGCCGGCCTACACCCAGGCGGATCTCGATCGCCTGCGCCGTCAGCAGATCGAGTCCCTGCAGGCCAATCGCGAGCAGCCCAGCGCGATTGCCGATCTCGTCTTCGACGGTCTGCTGCACGGGCAGGAGCATGCCTTCGCCACGCCCGTGAACGGCACGGTCGAGACCCTGGAAGCCCTGACGCTGGCCGATATCGACGCCTTCCGGCAGCAGGCCCTGGCCACGGGGGCGCTGCAGATCGTGGCGGTGGGCGATGTGGACGAGGCGACACTGCTGCCGGCCCTCGGCTTCCTCGACGCGCTGCCGCGCGAAGCCCCGGCCCTGCGCACGCAGCCGGCGCTGCCGGAACATTCGGACAACACGCTCTATCTGGTGGACAAGCCCGGGGCGGCGCAATCCGAGATCCGCATCGGCTACGTCACCGACATGCCTTGGGACGCCACTGGCGACTACTTCAAGTCCTCGTTGATGAACTATGTGCTGGGCGGTGCCTTCAGCAGCCGCATCAACCTGAATCTGCGCGAGGACAAGGGCTACACCTACGGCGCGCGCAGCGGCTTCTCCAGCACCAGCATCCCCGGCCCGTTCACGGCCGCCGCCAGCGTGCGCATGGACAGCACGGCCGACTCGGTGCGCCAGTTCGTCAACGAGATCACCCAGTTCCGTGACGGCGGCATCACCGACGAGGAACTGGCCTTCACCCGCGCCGCCGTGGGCCAGCGCGATGCGCTGAACTTCGAGACGCCCACGCAGAAGGCCGGCTTCCTGGGCCGCATCATCGAGTACGGGCTCTCTGCCGACTTCGTCGAGCAGCAGAGCCGCATCATCGACAGCATCAGCCGCGAGGAGATCAACGCCCTGGCGCGCGAGCGCCTGCCGTTCGAGCGCATGATCCTGCTGGTGGTGGGGGACAAGGCCGTGATCGGCGAGGCACTGGCGCAGCTCGGTTATCCCATCGTGGAACTGGACGCCACCGGGGCCGTGGTCAATTGAGCAGTCCAGGCCGCCGACGCACGCCGGTCAGTTTCGACACCGACCGCAATTTCGACGACCTGGCGCCGCGCTTCGCCCGCAATGTCTATGGCGGGCTGAAGGGCGCGGTCCGCCTGGCTGTGCTGCGCCGCGACCTTGCCGAGGCGCTGCCGCAGGCGCTGGCTCCGGCGGGGGACACGCCGCTGCGCGTGCTGGACGCAGGAGGCGGGCAGGGCCAGTTCGGCCTGCAGATCGCCGCCTGCGGGCATGCCCTGACCCTGTGCGACATCTCCGAAGAAATGCTCAATCTGGCGCGCGCGCAGGCCACGGCTCTGCAGCTCGACTCGGTGGAATGGCGGCACTGTGCCATTCAGACGCTGGCCGCCGAGGTGGCTGTCGGGCAGCGGGAGCCCTACGATCTGGTGCTGTGCCATTCCGTGCTGGAGTGGGTGGCCGATCAGCCCGGACTGCTGCGGGCCCTGCGCCCCCTGGTGCGCTGTGACGGTCTGCTCTCGCTCAGTTTTTACAATCGCCACGGGCTCATCATGAAGAACCTGCTGCGAGGGCGCCGACCGCCGATCCTGGATGCCGACTTCGTGCCCAGTGCCGGCAGCCTCACGCCCACGCGTCCGCTGGAGCCGACCGACGTGCTGCGCTGGCTGGACGAGGGCGGCTGGCAACGGCTGTGTCACAGCGGCATTCGCGTCTTCCATGATCTGCTGCTGACCCCGGAAGGGCGAGCCATGCCCGAGGCGCAGCTGCTGGCGCTGGAACTGGAGCTGTCCCGTCAGGAGCCTTACCGGGCGCTGGGGCGCTACCAGCATGTCCTGGCGCGGCGGCTATGTGCCGACGGGCAAACCGGGTAGAATCGCCGCCTCGTTTGCCAGCCGCCCTGCGTCTTGCACGCACGATCTTCCACCAGCACTGTACACGCACGCTCACGACGTCGACGCCACACATGAAGACACTGCATCTGAACAAGGGCCGGGAGTCCTCCCTCCTGCGCCGCCACCCCTGGGTATTCTCCGGCGCCATCGACCGCCTGGCGGGCGCTGCAGCCCCCGGCGAGACCGTGCGCGTGCTCGCCGCGGACGGGCGTGTTCTGGGCCTGGCGGCCTGGTCCCCCAGTTCCCAGATCCGCGCCCGCATGTGGACCTTCGATGCCGATGAGCGCATTGACGCCGACTTCTTCGCGCGCCGTCTGGCGGCTGCCATCGAACGCCGTCGCGCCATGCTGGACAACCCGCAGCGCACCGGCTGCCGCCTGGTCTACGGCGAGGCCGATGAGTTGCCCGGCCTGGTCGTGGATCGTTACGGGGATTTCCTCGTGTGCCAGTTCCAGTGCACCGGCGTGGATGCCTGGAGGGCCGAGATCGTCGCCGCGCTGCGGCGCTTGCTGCCCTGTCGCGGCATCTACGAGCGCTCCGAGGCCAGCGTGCGTCAGCGTGAAGGGCTGCCTCCGGCGCAGGGGCTGCTGTGGGGCGAAGAGCCGCCGGCGCTCTTGGAAATCAATGAGAACGGACGCATCTACGGCCTGAGTGTCGCGCACGGGCACAAGACGGGCTTCTACCTGGACCAGTTCGACAATCGTGAACTGCTGCGTCGTCTGTCTGCCGGGCAGCGTGTGCTGAACTGCTTTGCCTATACCGGCGGTTTTGGCATCGCCGCGCTGCAGGGCGGGGCGGCCCATGTGCTCAACGTGGACTCGTCGGCCCCCTCGCTCGAACTCGCGGCCGCGAATTTCGAGCGCAATGGCTTTGACCCGTCTGCCTGCGAGCTGCACTGTGCCAATGCCTTCGAGTATCTGCGCGAGCTGAAACAGAGCGGCGAGCGCTTCGACATCGTGGTGCTGGACCCGCCCAAGTTCGCCGAGACCAAGGCGCAGTTCCAGCGCGCGGCGCGGGCCTACAAGGACATCGCGCTGCAGGGGGCCGCCTTGCTGAAGCCGGGTGGCCTGCTGTTCACGTTCTCGTGCTCCGGTGCCATCGACCTGCCGCTGTTCCAGAAGATCACGGCCGATGCTGTGCTGGATGCCGGACGCAGCGGGCAGATCCTGCACTACATGCACCAGGCGGCCGATCACCCGGTGGGGCTGCCGTTCCCGGAAAGCCTTTATCTGAAAGGGCTGGTGTGCAGGATCGAGTGAGATCGGGCTATAATCCGCCGCCTTTTCGGGGGGCATGGCGCGATTCCTGCTTGCCTGCTGCTGCAAGGCCGGAAAAGATGCCAAAGAAGACTGCTGTTCGCGTTCGGAGACTTGATGAAGATTGCCGCCATTGTCACAGACATTGAAGGGACCACCGGAGGCTCGGGGTTCCATCATGATGTGCTCATGCCATATTCCCTGAAACACATCGCCGCCTTTGTCCGCGAGCACCAGGAAGAGCGCGACGTGATGCGCGCACTGGTCAAGCTCAGCGACAGGACGCACCTCCCGCTGCACAACCTCGAGGGCATCATCCGCGTGCTGCAGCAGTGGATCCGGGACGAAGAACCCGTCCCCGAACTGAAGACCCTGCAGGGCATGGTCTGGGAGAAAGCCTACAAGCAGGGCATGTTCCAGGCCCATGTTTACCCGGACGTGCCCGAAGTGCTGCAGCGCTGGCAGCAGGAGGAGCGCAATCTGTACGTGTATTCCCGCGAGTCGGTGAAGGCGCAGCAGCTGTTCTACCGCTATTCCACGGAGGGCGACATGCGCCTGCTGTTCTCCGGCCACTACGACTCCACGCTCGGGCCAAAGGATGACCCGCAGTCCTATGCGCGCATCGCCGAGGCGATCGCCCTGCCGCCCCAGCGTGTGCTGTACATCTCCGATGATCGTGCGGAACTGGATGCGGCGGCGCAGGCCGGTCTGAAGACCACCTGGGTGATCCGCCCGCAGGACACGTCGCTCGACCCGGAACGGGTCCGCTTGAAGTCGCCTCATCCGGTGGTGACGCAGTTCGGGGAGATCGTGCTGGAGTAGGGCGGCGGACTCAGCCGGCGGCGGGGGTTTCGGCGTCCGGCTGCACGCAGCGCTGCAGGGCATCGCACAGGCGCAGCATCACGAAGGCTTCGAAGTTCTCCACCGGATCGGCCTCTTCCCCGAAGGCTTCTGCCAGCGTCGCCAGTTTCTCCTGCGCAACTCGGCGCACGTGGGCCTGGGGCGCCTCGTCGATGGCCTCGGCGGCGAAGAGGACCTGGTTCCAGATCAGGAAGGAAGGGTTGTTGACAGACATGGCGAAGCCCGTGGAAATGTGAAGCCGGGACGGCGAGCCGGCATGGTAAGACTTTTGCCAGGTGCCGCCAAGGCACGCAACAGACACAGGAGGTACGCATGAGCGTGATCAGGATCAGTGCAGAACAGGCCGCCAGCATGCTGGCGGAGGGCGCCCGAGTGGTGGACATTCGCGACGCCCACTCCTTTGCCGCGGGAAGCATCGACGGCGCCGTTCACATCACCGCTGACAACGTCGACGAGTTCATCGCGGCCAGTGATCGCAGCAAGCCGCTGATCGTCTGCTGCTATCACGGCAATGCCAGTCAGGGTGCGGCCGCCTATTTCTCCGAACAGGGCTTCGAGCAGGCCTGCAGCCTGGATGGCGGCTACGAGGCCTGGAAGGACTTCCAGAGCGGCGGCTGGTAGCCAGGCGCCGCGCGGCGCAGGCGCTCAGCCCGCGCTGGCCAGGTGTTCGCAGACTCGCAGCAGCGTGTCCAGCGCGATGTCGATCTCAGCGTCGCTGACGTTCAGGGGCGGCAGCAGCCGCACGGAATTGCCGCCGGCCTTCACCACCAGCATGCGCTCGTCCATCAGGGCGTGAATGAAATCCCCGTTGTTGACGACACACTTCAGGCCAATCATGTAGCCGAGCCCTGTCTGCTCGGAAATCACTCCCGGGAAGCGGGTGATCAGCCCGGCCAGTCCTGCACGCAGGCGGGCGGCGCCGCGCATGGCCTCGTCCAGGAAGCCCGGTGCCAGCAGCACGTCCAGCACGGCATTGCCCACGGCAGTGGCCAGCGGATTGCCGCCGAAGGTGCTGCCGTGCGAGCCTGCCACCATCGGCGCGGCGACGCGCTCGGTGGACAGACAGGCGCCAATCGGGAATCCCCCGCCAAGGCCCTTGGCCGAGGCCAGCAGGTCCGGCGCAATGCCCGACGCCATGTAGGCATACAGATAACCGGAGCGGCCCATGCCCGACTGCACTTCGTCGTACATCAGCAGGATGCCTTGCTCGTCGCACAGCTCGCGCACCTGGCGCAGGTAGTCAAAGGGCGTCAGGCGGATGCCGCCTTCCCCCTGGATGGGTTCCAGGATCACGCCGGCCGTGGCCGGGGTGATGGCCGTGCGCAGAGCCTCGATGTCGCCGAAGGGCACCTGGTCGAAGCCCGGGTCGCCCGTCAGGAAACCCTCGATGTGCACCGGGTTGCGGCAGGCGGCGATGGGCGCCAGGGTGCGGCCGTGAAAGGAGCTGGTCAGCGAGATGATGCGCACACGCTGAGCGTCGCCACGGCTGTAGTGATAGCGACGCATCATCTTGAAGCCGGCTTCCACCGCTTCGGTGCCGGAGTTGCTGAAGAACACGCGGTCGGCGAACGTGTGATCGACCAGGCGTCGCGCCAGTTTCTCTGTCTGGGGAATGCGGAAAAGGTTGGAGCTGTGCCAGATGCGCGTGGACTGCTCCTGCAGTGCCTGCACCAGCGCGGGATGGCAGTGGCCGAGGCAGTTCACGGCGATGCCCGTGGTGAAGTCCAGGTAGCGCTCGCCGCCCGGGGTGTACAGCCAGGTGCCTTCGCCACGCTCGAATTCCAGATCGGGATTGCCGTAGTTGCTCATCAGTGCAGAGATCATGCGTCGGTCCTTTTCAAGTCCAGTGTGGGGCGAGTGGCGTAAGGTATATTGCGCGGGTCGTGGGGGTGGCAAGACAGGCGTCTGGCCTGGTTTTCAGCAAGGCGCGATCATGCCCCAAGTGCCTGGCGCATTCAAGCCGCAGGCCGCAGCCAGCGTGGCCTGCAGGCCCTGCGAGAAGTGGTGTTCCGTTAGCTCGAGAAGGAGGTTTGCCATGTTGTTTTCCAAACCATTGGTGCTGCCCGATGCCGCTTCGGCCCTGCCGGGTCGCAGCACGCCGATGCCGGTCAGCAATTGCCATGTCGTGCATGGCAGGCCCTATCAGCCGCCACTGCCGAAGGGCCTGGCGCAGATGGTCTTCGGCATGGGCTGCTTCTGGGGCGCCGAGCGCGTGTTTTGGCGTCTGCAGGGGGTGTACAGCACCGCCGTGGGCTATGCCGGCGGCATCACGCCCAACCCGACCTATGAGGAAGTGTGCAGTGGCCGCACCGGGCACACGGAAGTGGTGATCGTCTTCTTCGATCCGCAGCAGATCAGTCGCCAGCGCCTGCAGGAAGTGTTCTGGGAATCCCATGACCCGACCCAGGGCATGCGCCAGGGCAATGACCGGGGCACGCAGTACCGCTCCGCGATCTACGTCGGCAGCACTCAGGAGCTCGCAGAAGCGCAGGCGGGAGCCGAGCGCGTTCAGGCCGTGTTGGACGCCGCTGGGTTTGGTGTGATAACCACTGAAATCAAGGTGTTGGACGCCTTTTATTATGCAGAGGATTACCACCAGCAATACCTGGCGCGCAATCCCAATGGCTACTGCGGCATCAAGGGTCTGGGCATCACGTGTCCGCTGGCATGAAGAAGTCGCGGATCTGCGCTTCCTTGGCCATGGCATCTTCCAGCCCCAGGGCGATGAGGCGCTGGCAGTAGCGCTTCTCGAACATCAGCAGGCTCAGCACGCTGCTGGAGCCTGAGTCCTTCACGAACAGCCGCAGGGCGCGAGGGAGGTCGTCGAAATACTCGGCGGCGATGCTGTTGAGGTTCTGACTCGGCGAGATGTCCAGCAGGCAGATGGGCTTGAGACCCAGCTCCGTGGATTCCTGCAGTTTCTCTGGGGGGACCAGGGGCAGCAGCTTGTTGACGCGCCGCAGGGCTTCCATGTCATTGGTCAGCGTGTCCACGAAGGCGCTGTTGAGGATGTGCGCCAGGATCTGGGTGAGCGAGGGCTGGGCCGGCGTGGCATCGCGCGGCGGGCTGGCGGCCTTGTTGCCGCTGACGCCCACGGCCAGGATGCGATCAGCGCCAAGCTTGATGGCCGGGCTCAAGGGGGAGAGCTGGCGGATGGCGCCGTCGCCGAAGAACTCCCGGTGGATGTGCACGGCAGGGAACAGCGTCGGAATGGCGGAAGAGGCCAGCAGATGCTTGACGCCCAGTTCGCTGCGCACGCCGACCCGGTGCGCCTTGTGCCAGTTGCGCAGACCTTCCACGCCCTGGAAGAAGGACACCGACTCGCCGCTGGAATAGCCCGAGGCCGTGATCGCCAGGGCTTCCAGATAGCCGGCGTCGATGTTGCGCTGCAGCCTGTCGAACTTGATGGTGCGCTCCAGCAGCTCCTCCAGGGGCGAGTTGTCCAGCAGCGAGGCGGGAGTGTCGCGGCGGCGGCTGGCCAGGAACGAGAACACCCACTGCGAGGCGCTGCTGATCAGGCCGCCGGAATCGAGTTTGTAGACCTGGGCGCTGCTGATGTTGCTCCACACGTATTCCAGCGTGCGTACGCCGGTGCGCAGGCGCGGCGCATGGATGGCGATCGACGCCGCATTGAGCGCGCCTGCCGAGGCGCCGGTGATGATCTGGAAAGGGTTGCTGGCGTCATTGGGCAGGATATTGGCGATGGCGCGCAGCACGCCCACCTGGTAGGCCGCGCGGGCACCGCCACCGGACAGCAGCAGGGCGCGTTTCTCGGACGCTCGGGCACAGCTCATGGTCACCGGGGCAGACACTCCTGGAAATCTCTGGAAGGCGCGATTCTAGCCGCATCCGCGACAGCCTGTCATGGCGGCGCTGTCAGCGCAGGCGATCATCCCGCCGGATTGCTCTATACTCGGCCCCAGTCCCGCAAGCCTGACCCCTGGAAGCCCGTCATGACAGCCACTACCCCCGACGCCCCTCCCGAACAACTGGTGATCGCGATCTCGTCGCGTGCCCTGTTCAATCTGGAAGAGAGTCACCGCGTCTTCGAGCAGCAGGGGCTGGAAGCCTATCAGCGCTACCAGATCGCCCACGAGGACGAACCCCTGGAGCCCGGCGATGCCTTCGTGCTGGTGAACAAGCTGCTGGCGCTCAACGAGCTGCTGCCGGAGCAGCGGGTCGAGGTGATTCTGCTGTCGCGCAACAGTGCCGACACCGGTCTGCGCATCTTCAACTCCATCAGCCATTACGGGCTCGGCATCACCCGGGCCGCCTTCAGCGGCGGCGAGAGCCCGTATCGCTACATCGCACCGTTCAATGTGCACCTGTTCCTGTCCACCGATGGCAGCGATGTCCGCCACGCGCTGGAACAGGGCGTCGCGGCGGCCACCATCCTGCCGTCGCGGGTGACCACGCGGCCCCAGGGGCAGCTCAAGTTCGCCTTCGACGGCGACGCCGTGCTGTTTTCCGATGAGGCCGAGCGCGTCTACAAGGCCAGGGGCCTGGCCGCCTTTGCCGAGAGTGAACAGAAGGCTGCCAATCAACCTCTCTCCGGCGGGCCGTTCAAGCCTTTCCTGGCCGCATTGCAGCGGCTGCAGATGGCGTTTGCGCCGGGGGAGTCCCCAATCCGCACCTGTCTGGTCACCGCGCGCTCGGCGCCCGCCCATGAGCGCGTGGTGAAGACGCTGCGCGCCTGGAACATCCGCATCGACGAGTCCCTGTTCCTCGGGGGGCGCGACAAGGGCGCCTTCCTGCAGGCCTACGACGCCGACGTGTTCTTCGACGATCAGCAGTCGCACTGCGATTCCGCCCGTCATCACGTGGCCACGGGCCATGTACCAAGTGGCGTCGCTAATCAGCCCCCGGCGACCCCGCAGGAGCCGACATGAAACTGCAGCAGTTGCGCTATGTGTGGGAGGTGGCTCGCAACGGCATGAACGTGTCTGCCGCCGCGCAGTCCCTGTTCACCTCGCAGCCGGGCGTCAGCAAGCAGATCATGCAGCTGGAGGATGAGCTGGGCGTGCAGATCTTCGTGCGCAACGGCAAGCATCTGAGCGGCCTTACTCAGGCCGGCGAACGCATCCTGGAGGAGGCCGGCGCCGTGCTGCTGAAGCTGGACAATATCCGCACCATCGCCCGGGAGTTCACGGACGAGAAGACGGGCAGTCTGTCCATCGCCACCACGCACACCCAGTCGCGCTATGTGCTGCCTGCCATCATCAGCCGCTTCGTCAGTCAGTACCCGGCCGTGTCCCTGCACATGCATCAGGGCACGCCCTTGCAGATCGCCGAGATGGCGGCGCGCGGCGCGGCGGACTTCGCCATCGCCACCGAGGCCATGGAGCTGGTGGGCGACCTGATCATGATGCCGTGCTACCGGTGGAATCGCGTGCTGCTGCTGCCCCAGGGCCATCCTTTGCTCGCGGTGGAGCGCGTCACGCACGCCGACATCGCGCGTTACCCCATCGTGACCTATGTCTCGGGCTTCACCGGACGCGCCAAGCTCGACGACGCCTTCCGCGCTCATGATCTGCAGCCCCATGTGGTGGTGACGGCGGCCGATGCGGATGTCATCAAGACCTATGTGCGTCTGGGGGTGGGGATCGGCATTGTGGCCAGCATGGCTGTCGATCCGCAGAAGGATGCCGATCTCGTGGCCGTGGATGTCAGCCATCTGTTCGATTACAGCCTGACCCGCATCGGCTTTCGCCGCGGGGCCATCCTGCGGGCTTACATGGTGGACTTCATGGGCATGTTTGCGCCGCATCTGCAGCCGGCGCTGATTCGCGCCGCGATTGCCACGCCGTCCCAGCATGCGCTGGATGAGCTGTTCCAAGACGTGCCGATTCCGGTGCTGCGGCAGGCCGTCTCAGTCTGAGGCGCGATCGCTGCCGATCACACTGCCCTTGTGCAGGCCGCATTCCTTGGCCGTGGCTTCCTCCCACCACCAGCGGCCTTCACGTTCGTGCTGGTTCGGCCCGATGGCGCGGGTGCAGGGTTCGCAGCCGATGCTGATGAAGCCGCGCTCGTGCAGGGGGTTGAAGGGGATTTCCAGCATCCGGATGTAGTCCCAGACCTGCTTCGACGTCCAGTTTGCCAGCGGGTTGAACTTGAGCAGCGGCTTGTCGGGCGTTGAGAAGGCCTTGTCCAGTTGTGCCACCGGCACTTCCGCCCTGGTGGGGCTCTGGTCCCGGCGCTGTCCGGTGATCCAGGCGTCCAGCCCGGCCAGCTGGCGGCGCAGCGGTTCGACCTTGCGCACGCCACAGCATTCCTCGTGGCCATCAGTGTAGAAGCTGAACAGCCCCTTCTCTCGAGTCAGACGCTGCACGGCCTCGGCATTCGGACTCATGATCTCCAGATCCAGCTTGTAAAGCGTGCGCACTTGCTCGATGAAACGCAGGGTTTCCGGATGTAGCCGCCCGGTGTCCAGGCTGAACACCTTGATGTCCCGCTTCAGTTTCCAGGCCATGTGCACCAGGGCGACATCCTCGGCGCCGCTGAAGGACACCGCGATGGCGGGGATATCGGGCAGAATCTGGCGCAGGATGTCGCGCGGCTCCATGGACTGGAATTTCGAATTCAATTCAGAGACTTGGCTGGCATTCATCATAAAGTGCATCACTTGAGGGGAGGGCAGGGGACGCGTGTTCAGGGCGCCTGACGATGGCTGGGCATTCTCCCCGATTTGCCCGGGGTGGTAAACCGCGCTGCGGCTGGCTTCGCCTTGCAAGCCCCCGGCGATCTGGGTACATTGGCGCCTCTTTGAATTTCAGCCTGTGGCGAAGGGGAATGGCGTTGGAAGTCGTCTGTCTTGATCTGGAAGGAGTGCTGGTCCCGGAAATCTGGATCGGCTTTGCCGAGAAAACCGGCATCAGTGCCCTGCGGGCCACCACGCGGGACATTCCCGACTACGACGTGCTGATGAAGCAGCGCCTGCGTATCCTGGCCGAACATGGCCTGGGGCTTCCCGACATCCAGGCGGTGATTGCCACCATGAGCCCCATGCCGGGTGCCCGCGAGTTCGTGGACTGGCTGCGCGAGCGCTTCCAGGTGGTCATTCTTTCCGACACCTTCTACGAATTCTCCCAGCCCCTGATGCGTCAGCTCGGCTTCCCGACGCTGTTCTGTCATCGCCTCATCACTGATGACAAGGGCATGGTGGTGGATTACAAGCTGCGTCAGCGTGACCCGAAGCGTCAGGCGGTGAAGGCCTTCCATGAGCTGAACTATCACGTCATGGCGGCGGGGGATTCCTACAACGACACCAGCATGCTGTCCGAAGCGGATCTCGGCGTGCTGTTCCGCGCGCCGGCGAATGTGATCGCCGAGTTCCCGCAGTTTGCCTCAGTCACTGAGTATGACGAGCTGCGTCAGGCCTTCCTGAAGGGCAGCCCGCGTCAGCTGAGCATGTAATCCATTGCCTTTGAAGATCACTTCAAGCCCTTGATGATATTGTTGATCTTGTCGAAGCATTCCTGATATTCCTGCGCGCATACGGAGTCGGCCACCAGGCCGCCTCCGCCCCAGCAGCGCACCTGGTCCGCTTCCCATTGCAGGGAGCGGATCAGGATGTTCGTGTCCATCCTGCCGTCGAAACCGATATACCCTGCCGTGCCGCAGTAGATGCTGCGTGCGTGGGGCTCCAGTTCGGCAATGATCTGCATCGCGCGCTGCTTGGGTGCGCCCGTGATGGAGCCGCCCGGGAAGCAGCAGCGCAGCAGTTCGAGCGGCGAAGTGCCTGGCGGCAGACGCCCGCGGATGCTGCTCACCAGATGATGCACGTTGCTGAAGCTCTGCAGCTCGAACAGCGCATCCACCTGCACCGAGCCGGTATCGCACACGGCGCCCAGATCATTGCGCAGCAAGTCCACGATCATCAGATTCTCGGCCCGGTCCTTCTCGCTGCCGCGCAATTGTGCGGCCAGAGCGGCGTCCTGCTGCGGGTCGCTGGCGCGCCGGCGTGTGCCCTTGATGGGCTGGGTGCGCACTTCGCCGTCGCGCACCTGCAGAAAGCGCTCCGGCGAGAAGCTCAGCAAGGCCCGGTCGTCCTCGCGCAGGAAGAACGAGAACGGCGCGTGGATGTTGCGACGCAGCTGCAGGTAGGCGCCCAGCGGATCGCCACTGCAGGGTGCCGTGAAGCGCTGGGCCAGGTTCACCTGGTAGCAGTCGCCCGCCTGAATGTAGTGCTGCACGCGCGCGAAGGCCTCGGCATAGCCTGCGGGTGTGAAATTGGCGGTGAAGGCTGCCTGCAGGGCGAGGTCCGGCCACTCGGGCAGGGGTTGTGCCAGGCACTGCTGCACCCGCGCGAGGGTCTGTGGTGCACAGCCGGGAAGGGCGACCAGCTGACTGCGGCGCCGGTGATGGTCCACCACGATGGCCCAGTCATGGATGCCGAAGCGGGCATGGCCGTCATAGCCGAGGTAGCCCAGCGCACCGCCCGTGAACGGCAGCTCGCGCAGATCGGCCGGCAGGGGCTGTTGCGGGGCGTGTTGCTGCAGCATTGCCTGCAGATCCGCGAACAAGGCATCGTTCTGGAACACGCTGGGAACGGTGCGCCGCGCGGGCTGCGGGCAGTCCAGCACCGCAACGGGCAACGCGCTCAGGATGTCGTGGCGGGCACCGGCATGGTGCTGGGGTGCGTCGCTCTGCCAGCCGCTGTCGAGGAACACCAGTCCCGGCAGGGATGCCAGCCGCCGCAGCAACAGGCTGCTGTCGGGAGAATAGGGCAGTGCGAGCGCCAGAGGATCGCGCATCAGGGCAGCAGTTCCACCCGCACAGCCAGGGCCTGGGAGCGCGCGGTGCTCGTCTGCACGACGTTCGGGGCGACGGGGGCCGGGGCGGCATCGAACACCACGTACCAGCCATTGAAACCAATCTGCAGCGTGGTGCTGACCACTTCGCTGCGCACACTGCCGTCGGCAGCTGGTGTGTCGCGGGTGGTGCTGAGTGCCAGCTGCACGGCGTCGCCCTGCACCTGGGCGGTCACGCTCAGGCTCTGGGCATTGCGCTGCAGGTCCTGTTGCAGCTGCAGGCCAAGATTGCCGAAGGCGGGGCTCACTCGGGCGCTGGACTCGCTGCGGCTGAAGTAGGCGTATTCCCCTTCAGTCAGGGTGATGCTCTGGCGGGGGTTGTCCGGCGTGTCAGTCTGCACGGTCGTGATGCTGCTGCCATCGGGTCGAGTGGCCGCTGCCCCGGGCGTGTAGGCGAAATCGACACTCAGCCGCAGCTGGCGCAGGGGCACGTCCAGAGTTTCGATCAGCGGCTGCAGCTGCTGCAGATTCGCGCGCGAGGTGCTGATGATCAGATTGTTGTCGATCTGGCTGATGGCGCCGCGCGGGTCGAGTACGGGCTCCAGCGCCTGGCGGATGGTGTCCGGGTCCCGGTGCTGCAGGCGCACGATCTCCACCACGGCCTGCCGGGTGGGGTCGCCGGTCTGGGCAAGCGCAGGTGCTGTGGCAAAGGCGGCCACGACCAGCAGGGTCGACAGCAGGCGGTGCAGCAATGAGGCGAGTGGCTTGGGCATGATGCAGGTCTCGTGGCAGGACTGCCGCAGGGTCAGTCGTCCTCGTCGTCGGCCAGATACAGGCAGCCGTGATTGAACAGATCCGTGATCAGCTGCCTGCCCTCGGCGCTGGCAAGCCAGGCGTCCAGCCAGTCCAGCGGGTCGGTGAACGGGTCGCACAGCTCCGGCAGCAAGGGCAGCAACCCCGGGGAGCATGGCAGCAGATGACCGTCGGCGTAAAGCTCGGCGCCGTCGTCGCGGCGGGTCCAGGCCAGGCGCGAGGCCGGATTGCGCAGCAGGACTTCGCCTGCGTCCAGTTCGGCCATCAGCTCGGCGCAGCTCAGCGGCTCCGCGCTGGCATTGCTCAGTTCCGGGTATTTCGGGCTGGTCATGCTGCGACCGAACCAGCGCAGCAGTCGGCCCCGATCCTGCAACTGCTCCTGCAGCAGTTGAACCAATTGCTCGGCGACTTCGGCCGTCAGCTCGCCGGCCTGAACCGGCACGCGGGGATGGGTGTCGACATAGCGCAGATCGGGCGGCAGCTCCTGGGCCAGCGCGGCGCCCAGCTCCTCCAGGATTTCCGCCACCGACGGGGTGCGGAAGCCGATGGAGTAGGTCACGCTGTCGCCAATCGCCACGCCGTGATGCGCCACATTGGGCGGCAGGTACAGAATGTCGCCGGGCTCCACGAGCCAGTCTTCCTCGGTGTGGAAATCCTGCAGCAGACGCATGGGCGTGTCCGGCAGCAGTGCGCTGCCACTGTCCACGCGGCCGCCCAGACGCCAGCGCTTGCGGCCCAGCCCCTGGATCAGGAACACGTCGTAGTAGTCGAAATGCGGTCCCACGCCGCCTCCGTCGCTGGCGAAGCTGATCATCACGTCATCGATGCGCCAGCGCGGGATGAAGTCGAATTCGCGCAGCAGACTGCGCACCCCGTCGTGCCATTGGTCGACGGCCTGCACCAGCAGGCTCCAGTGCGTGGGCGGCAGATTCGCGAAGTCGCGTTCAGTGAACGGGCCGTGGCGCAAGTCCCAGCGGCTGCCTTGCGCATCGCTGAGCACCAGGCGGGACTCCACGACAGCCTCGCAGGCCAGTCCGGCCAGTTCGTCCGGGCTGATCGGGTCGGTGAAGCGTCCGTCGCCGCGAATCAGCAGCGGCTTCTTCTGCCAGTACTCGCGCAGGAAACGTTCACGGTCGAAGTTCGCGGGCAGCAGCCAGGGGGTCATACCTTGCGGGCCTGTTCCACGGCGTTGCCGATGTAGTTTTCCGGCCGCAGGGCACGCAGTAGAGCCTTGCCTTCCTCGGGAATCGCCAGCGCCTCGACGAAATCGGCCAGCACCTGCTGGGTCATGCGCTGGCCGCGGGTCAGGGCCTTGAGCTTTTCATAGGGCTGGTCGACGTTGAAGCGGCGCATCACCGTCTGGATGGGTTCGGCCAA
>JACCDH010285710.1_pt1 | contig 16380 bp, 15 predicted proteins | sample 7442481 | NCBI WGS metagenome assembly JACCDH01 (sample SAMN15323433, study PRJNA562643) | freshwater metagenome | isolation source: river surface water | place: USA:Blue River Watershed | collected 2017-08-15
AAAGATTATTGATTGAGGAAAGACTTCCATAAACTGAGTAGTCAATCCAAAAAAGCTAAAAATAATCGTAAAAAACCATAATTCTCTTTTATTATTCAAAAAAACAATAAACAACCAAATCAAATAAAAAAACATAAATATAAAAAATGGCAATACCCCTAAATTAGCAATAATCGTAGCAAAAGTAGACTCTGTACTAATTGCATCTAAGTTTTCGCCCGAAAAATTAGATGCTAAATAAGCTGATGAAGTACCTGATCCAAATCTGTTTGAAAAAAGAGGTATTTCAGAAAACAAATCAATAAATATTTGAACTCTCGGCATAAATGAATCTTCAAAAATATCTCCCCTTCCACTAATAATAATTATCAATCCCGCAAAAACAGGTAAAATAAATGGCATTACAAATACAGATGCTTTCAACATGAATTTAGGGAAATATTGAAAAAACATTAACACAAAAAAAGAAGCAATCCCTGCGCCGGAGGCGGTCAACAATATAGATATTGGAGAAGTAAGTACGACAATTCTTTTAGCGCTTTGACTAAATGTATAATAATAGGAAAAAAATAGGCAAATAACCACAAAAAAGGAGCTCGGCCCAGGCATAAAAAAAATACCAGGATTTCTTAAACTAAATTCGGAATCCGCAGATTGTCCAAAAAATTTAGTCATAAATAGAAATTGCCAAATTTGAACAACAAAATTTAATATGTACAATAAATAGAGGACTTTTGAAATTTTAAACAATAGTCTTTCTGAAATATGCCCAATTAAAAAAAACATAGCTAAAATGGGCAAAAACCATCTAATTCCTGCAAGGAAAAGTAACAAATTGAACTTTGTCAAAAATACGGTTATGATTAAAGATAAAAATATTGGAATAAATAAAATAAATATTTTAGGAATAGTTTGGGATTTGATTTTTAAAAATCCCCCAATTAAGATTAAAATCACAAAAAATAAGTCCTTCAAAAGCTTAATATATATTGGAGTAACGGCAATGCTTACATCCTTCATTGTACCAGCTAATAAGGCAAAGACCTCTCCAAAAGTATAGATTGGCGTTAATCCAATCATAAGAATTACAATAAAGTCAATTGATTTGTTTGTCCTCAAAATTCTGTGTAATAATTATAATTAAATATGTATTTTACTATAATTGATTATGTAAATCAACAAAAAGGGAATACCATTGATTTAAAATTTTGTTCTTTGAAAAATCTTTGGATCTATCAATTGCCCGCTTCCCCATATCCTTCCGAATAGAAGGATTTTCAATTAGAAAAATTATTCGCTCAGCCAACTCTTCTATATTGCCAGGCTGAACTAAAAATCCACTTATACCATCTTCCAATATCTCACGAGGACCTGATTCACAATCAAATGAAATAATTGGAAGGCCACAACTCATAGCTTCAATTAATACAATAGGTAAACCTTCAAATCTAGAAGTCATAATGTAAATTGAACTCGAATGGAATTCAGTTTCTACATTAGAAGTCAAACCTTTTAACTTAACTTGATCTGCTAATCCCTTATCTCCAACTTTGTCTCTTAGTAAGGTATCCCATTCCCCCTCTCCAAAAATTTCAAGTACCCAATTGGGATGTACTTTTGAAACAATTTCCCATACATCTATTAGCATATCGAACCCTTTCTGAGAATCCAATTTGCCAATGCTAACGGCTTTCATATTACTTAATTCTGCCTTTCTTCTGGGTTTAATTGAAGTGAAATTATTGATCTTTACTACATTCTGTCTTATAGAATTTAATCCTAAGAAATCCTGTGATGTTAAAACTACTACTTTATCAAATTTCAAAATTGCCCTTCTAAAGAGAAAGTTTGACACTTCCGCAAGAACCCTCCAAACAAAACCATTATAATTGGCATTTATAAATTGCTTTTTGAAGTTGGATGAAAAATGCAATTCAGCAATTTTATAAAATCTACCAGGAATTTTATGTAAAAATTCAACCTCTTTGCCGCATAAAGAAATGCAAATGTCAATATCTAAATCAATTAATATTTTTGTAAGCAGAACTTTATATTTGTTCATTTTAATATAATGTTCAATTACTTTATTAATAAGACTCAAATTAAAGTGACCATCAAAATCTAAATCTAAATGAATTAATTCAACTTTAGGACTAAGTTCAAAGTGGGGGGGATTACCCATTTGATCAGTTGTAACTATAGTTATTTCATATGCTTTAACATCAGCAAAATAATTAACCTTTTCAGTTAAAATGCGCTGCATACCTCCAGCTTTATGCAAATGTGGAATACAGTATACTATTCTCATAAATTAACCAAATCGACATAAGCTTGAATTTGCTTATTATCTCTTGAATCAAAATTAAATGAGCAACAATTATTTCTATATTCATTAAATTTCAACTCTATTAAATCTATTGAGTCTTTCAAACTTTGCTCATTGCTAGATTCAAAAATTGAACCTGTTTGAGGATTCGCAACTATCTCATTCTGACATCCAACATTACTACTTATTATGACAGGCAAATGATAGTAAACCGCCTCTTCAACTACCAAGCCCCAAGGTTCCGCTTCAGAAGGAAGTATAAAAATGTCATTGTTTAAATAAATGTTTGATATTTGATTGTTATCAACAAAACTAGAAAATGTGATATTCGAATTTGCACTGGACCTCAGTATGTTTGACAAAATGCCATCACCAACAATATGTAATGGCTTTTTATTCTCATTAAATATCTTGATTAACATAAAAAGATTTTTTTTTTGTATTAATCTGCCAACGTACAAATACTTAAAATTTCCTTCGAAATTTAATTTTTCAATTTTATCAAATTTAACGCGATTAAAAATTCCAACACCAAAGGTTTTAATTAAATCTCCAGAAAAATTCAGTTTACTTAATAATTTACATTGCGTTTCTCCGGAAGGCATCGCAACACCGTATCTACTTAATATAATTTTTTTTAGCACGGCAATAGCGCCACTTGACTTACTTTCAAAAATTGAAGACTCAAATTGTAAGCAATTTTTTTGCTTTTTTTGCAAAAATGGCAACAATAATGTTTCAATATTATCATAGCCTCCATAAATAATTTTATTAGCCCTAAGTTTCCTAACTAAGCCAATTACTTTAAATAACGACCATATTTTATTTCGACTTTCTATTTGTTGATTCGAAATCACATGATAAGGAAAATTTATTTCACTCCTGAATTGTTCTGCAATAACTACTTGATCTGTCAACGCCAAAAAAATAACATGAATATTAATTTTTTTGGCTAATTCATTATATAAATTAATTTTATAAAATGCTGGAACATTATTTACAATCAATAAATCAAGCATAATTCTTTAAAATTGCACTTAGACCAAAAAATAATTAATTGAAATAATAGTAATAAACTAAACAAGTAAAACGCATTTTTAGAATAATACAATTTTACTTTCGCAAAAAAAGAAATAAAAAAATAAAACTTGACTCTAAATCTAGGCGTCTTAATCTTAGAAAATATGTATTTTAAATAATAACTTATTTTTTCCCGAACTGGAATTTGAAAATCATTAAATGCTTTCTTAAAGAAGAAATTTGAATTTTTAGAATCCCCTAAAAATCTAAAATAATTCCCTAGATAATAATACTCGTAAAATTCATCAAAAAGCGTCTCTTTATGATAAGAAAAATAGGACTCCAACGTTTGAGGCTCAAGTAATAACATACTAATAATATTCATATCTTGAATAATTCTAGTATTATACTTTGTATACATCAATGACGGTAATGCGCGAACTGAGGTATTTATCTTGGATTCTACTTTATAGAAAATATAATCTCGCGATAACTTAATCACCATTTCAACATCTTGCATTGTCCAATTTCGTTCATTAAAAAACCCAATTTCTTCAAATATCGATCGATGAAGTGTAATTGCACAAAAATGCATTCCATTTTGTTCCAATACCTGTCTAACTGAAACGATTTTATCAAATTTAAACTTTGCGACATCGAATATGACTCCCGAATCGTCGATCTTATAAAAATCTGAATATAAAACTTTAGCTTCTCTATTGTGAAAGACAAATTCCATGTCATCCTCAATTCTAGTGGGGCTATATACATCATCATGGCTTAGCCAATATATCCATTGCCCATTAGAATTCATTACCCCAAAATTTAAGGCAGAGGCAACTCCTCCATTTTCCTTTTTAAGGTATCGAACATTTGGATAATTTAATGCAATTCCCTCTGAAGCCCCGTTATCTGTTGAACCATCATTAACGACTATAATTTCAACATTTGGATAGGTTTGGCTAATCGCACTCTCAATTGCTGTTCTTAAAAAATTGGCCCCATTATACACAGGTATAATGATCGATGCTAATGGTAATAACGGTTTAGACATTTTTTGACCAGATTTTTCGATCGATAAAATGAGTATAACTTAGAATTATTTTGACTACTTTATCCGAAACATTATCAACATCATAATCTGAAACAATTTTGGATTTAATACCCGAATCTACCAAACTTCTGAGATAGCTTATTGAATCCAATATAATAGCTTGATTAATGCCTGTCAAAATGACTGACCCCTCTTCCATCCCCTCTGGTCGTTCATGTGCATCTCGAATATTAATAGCGGGAAATCCTAAAATAGAAGATTCTTCTGTAATTGTTCCACTATCTGAAATAACACAAAATGCATTTTTTTGTAACTGGATATAGTCAAAAAACCCAAGAGGCTTCATCACATGTACCAATGGATGAAGTGTAAGACCCAAGCTATTTAACCGATTTTGAGTTCGCGGGTGCAATGAAAAAAATATAGGGAATTGATATAATTCGCATAAATGATGCAAAATAGCACTTAGCGCTATAAGCTTTTCTGGCTGATCTACATTTTCCTCCCGATGTGCACTTAAGACGAAATAACGATTTGGCTGAGCTTTTAGTGTGTTTAATACATTAGAATTTTCAATATTCTCTCTATAATACGATAAAACCTCGAGCATAGGACTACCCGTTTTAATCACCTGATCTGGCGACAAGCCCTCCCGAAGTAAATATTCTCGCGCAATTGAACTATAGGGCATATTGATATCAGCAAGGTGGTCAATAACCTTTCTATTTACTTCCTCTGGCACACGCTGATCAAAACACCGGTTCCCTGCTTCCATATGAAAAATAGGAATTTTTCGCTTTTTAGCCGCAATTACAGCTAAGCCACTATTGGTATCACCTAAAAGTAAAAATGCATCCGGTTTTTCAATTTCAAGAACTTCGTCTACCTTGACTAATACATTTGAAATCGTCTCAATCGCTCCTGAAGAAGCAGCATCTAAAAAGTAGTCCGGTTTACGTATTCCTAAATCATCAAAAAATATTTTATTCAATTCATAGTCATAATTTTGACCTGTATGAATAATTCGATGTTCAACTGCAGAATCTAATTTGGCTAAAACTCTTGAAAGTTTAATGATTTCCGGACGAGTACCAATAAGTGTGATTACTTTCATAGTTATTAATCTGGCTGAGTATGCCAATCATTATAAAAATCTTCAATCATTTTGGGCCATGTAGGTGGCGAATAGTTGAAAACTTGATTAAAATATGTCCCATCTAAAGATCGATCTATCTGAACATGATCAGATGCAATAATTTCGATATCTAAATTATATTTTTCTCTTATAATATTTAAGAGATCAAATTTATTTATAGGATAAGATGCGACTTGAAAAAGCCCCGAAACGCTTTCTTTGGGCAATATATTTTCGAAAATTAATCGCGCAAGCTCAAATGTAGTAACTCCTGAAAATATGGCTTTATTGTATCCTAACACGGTTGATTTTGCCTGCAAAAACCAATCTAATAACCCATGATTATGGCCACTAATTTCATGTCCAATTATGGATGTGCGCAATGTTATCGAATTTCCATAAATGACTTCCCCTAAAAATTTTGACCTCCCATATAAATCATTAGCATTAGAAACATCCGTTAGTTTGTAGTTACCTTTGAGTCCATCAAAAACACAATCGGTACTAATATGAATAAATTTAGCACTATTATCTTGGCAGATTTTTGCTAATTTATGTGGCAACAAAGAATTGATCTCTATCGAAGCAATTGAGTTTTGAGCCAGATCTGATTGTTTAACTATTCCGATAGCATTAATAATTACATCAGGTGAAATTTTTCGAATAATTTCATTGAGCCCAGAATAATTTTGAATGTCATTTAACTCAAAAATGTTATTTAGATTAATATATTTTTGATTCGAAAATAATGATGCCTTATTTCTGACCGTTCCAAAAACAGACATTGTACTGATTTTACTCGCAAATTTTAATAATTGGAATCCAAGCATTCCACTTGCCCCTAATATAAGTACGCGCATATTACTTTAAATTTTGCTGAATATAATCTAATCCCAATAACAATGATTTCAGCTGAGATTTATCTAACCTAGTTGTATTATGTGAGTTATATTCATCAGAATTAGAAATTTTAGAATCTCCTTCCTCAAAATACTTTGAATAATTCAAATCTCTTGTATCCGCAGGTACACGAAAATAGTTGCCTAAATCAATAGATTTAGCATTTTCCTCACGAGACAGGAGCGATTCATACAATTTTTCGCCATGCCTTGTGCCAATGATTTTAATCTCATTATTTGCATTAAATATTTCTTTGATAACTGAAGCTAAATCGCCGATAGTCGCAGCAGGAGCTTTCTGTACAAAAATGTCTCCTTGTTCACTATTCTCAAATGCGAATAAAACAAGATCAACAGCCTCATCTAAGGTCATCATAAATCTTGTCATTGCTGGATCTGTTACTGTTAATGGCAATCCCTTTTTAATTAAATCTACAAAAAGTGGGATTACAGACCCTCTTGATGCCATCACATTGCCATACCTAGTCCCTGATAAATTAGTAAAGTCCACAGATAGATTCCTTGACTTTGCAACCATAACTTTTTCCATCATAGCTTTGGACATTCCCATGGCATTAATAGGATATACAGCTTTATCGGTACTCAATACGATTAACCTTTTAACACCATTCTGTATTGCGGCATCGATTGTATTTCCCGTTCCAATTACATTAGTCTGCACTGCCTCCAAAGGATAAAACTCACATGAAGGAACTTGCTTCAAGGCGGCAGCTGAAAAAACATAATCAACTCCTCGCATAGCGGAATTTAACGAAGACAAGTCTCTAACATCTCCAATATAAAACTTGATTTTATCGTTGGAATAAAAATGACGCATCTCGTCTTGTTTCTTTTCGTCGCGACTAAATATGCGAACTTCACCTATATCCGTTTTTAAGAAACGAGTCAATACAGCATTCCCGAATGATCCTGTACCTCCTGTAATTAATAGGGTTTTATGCTTAAACATAAATTATAAAAATTAAAACGTTTATAAGTTGATCAATTTAAAATAAAGAAAATCTATTTTACTTGAACAATTTTAATAACTCATTCATGTATAATAATATTAGCTTCTTGTATAAATTCAATACCGTTTTGAAATATCCACCACTTTTCAAATTAAGATTAGAATTTACAAATTTGATTACATTGAAAACCCCTATTACTTGTTTACCTAGGTTTTTAGAAGTAGTACTTTTGTAAACATAAACATTTGTTAAAGGCTGTTCAATAGATAAAATATTGGCCGTTTCCGAAAGCTTCAGCCATGCACATATATCCTCAGCTACACTAAAATCCATAGGGAACAATTCGCCATCGTCACAAAGAGATTTATGTATAATAACTGTCGGTGTTGCTATTGAGCAATTGTAGGCTATTTCGGGAAATTTATAACCATTGCAGTCTTGAGTGTTTATAATTTTTTGATTATTTGATTCTGAGATTTCAACATAGGATGTATGAGAAAATAAGGATTTTTCCTTAATCATCATATTGATTTGAATTGAAAGTTTATTAGGGAAAAATTCATCATCTGAATCTAATAAAGCTATATATTCACCTCTTGATTCTATAATTCCCCGGTTTCTTGCTCTAGCAACTCCCTCATTTTTATCTAACTCTATAAGTCTTATTCTTTTGTCTGCGTTTAAAAATGATGTTAGGTCCACACCAGCAGATCCATCATTTACTAAAATTAACTCCCAATTAAAATAATCTTGATTAATTACAGAATTAATTGCTCGTGTCAAAAGTTCATATCTGAAATAGAAAGGAAGAATTATAGAAATTAATGGGAATCGAGAATTTTCTTTATTCATATTATTTTACAATTAATCAAACAGTATTAAGATATGAATGACTATTTATTCTAAAGAATTCAATTTTATTTTATAATAGGGTGTAGCATTCAATATTATGATTTTGACAAAAAGAAAACTAGATTAAAATTAATTTCTTAATCAATGTTTTGAAAGTCCTAAAAACGCCTATTTTTCTAATAAAAAAAAATATCATTTCAAAACTTATATCTCTTAAATTAACATATCGCCAAAAGTTAATTCTAAGATAACCTCTCATTCTATTTACTAGATAAATTTCCTCCAAATGAATACCTTTCTTATCCCAATAATTAATAATTGAATTTTCAACAGATTTATACTTTATAAAATCATTTTCATTCATTAGTGGGTAGGTGGCAAAGTATTTATAAAATTGATTGCCCCCAGATATCTCAAATATGTATGATTCAATCATATTTTTACTTAATTCAATTTGTAAGGATGATGATTTCGTAGATACTTGTTGAGAATGAACTCGATAAGACAATAATTTTTCTTCTAAATTTGCAAATTTGTATTTAGGTACCAGTCGAGTCCAAAGCTCTAGATCTTCGCACGGCTCAAATTCAAATGCATATTGATATTTTTCGAATATTCTTCTCCTTCCCATTATGGTTGGATGAGCGATTGGGCAATCTAGTGTTAATTGAATAATTATTTCAACATAACTAAGTTTAGGTTGAAAAAACTGATTCTTACCAAGAATTTTGTATCCAGTACCACATATTTCAATATCTGTATTTAATTCTAAGAATTCGACTTGTTTTAATATACGATCTTTATGCGATATATCATCACCATCCATCCGAGCGATATATTCTCCATTTGAATTTGATATCCCTAAATTTAAACATTTCGAAATGCCTAAATTTTCTTTATTTTTATACAATTTGATTCGAGAATCATCGAACAATAAAATCTTTTCTACAGTATCATCGCTAGAAAAATCATCGATGACTATGATTTCTATATTCTTAAACGATTGAGTCAATAAACTTTCAATAGATTCTTCAATATAATTTCCACAATTATAAACTGGCAATATTATGGATACCTTGGGTAAGGTTAAATTATTGTCCATGCACTTGGAATTAAATCAGAAGTATCTATATTTTCATTATTAAACCATTTTTCAGGAGCACATACGATTTTAGATTGATTTTCATTTAACCAAGCAGCCCACCAACTAAACGAGCTATTTGCAATAATATTATGTTTGCAATAACTCATTAATCTCATATCCCAGTAGCTTTCTTTCCCGATATTATGGTCAATATAGATCATATTGGAAGACATCCCAATCTCTTTTTTAGCCCAATTAATGTCATCAGAAAAAATAAAAAAGAATACATTTTCTGTTTTTTGGTTTATGTGTAAAATTGCACGTTTGTAATAATTGATATCACAAAGTCCATGAAAGCTATTAATGACTTTATTTTCTGCGAAGTCTCCTCTCCTAATATGAATTGATACGGAATTAGTAGATTTAATATTTTCTATTAAACTCAAATTGACGCCTGAAGCGGGCGATCTCCATTTAAAGTCCTGTAAGAGTAATGATCGGATTTGAAGAAAATATTTTTCACTTTGAAAATACCCCTCTAGTAAAATTTCATTAGGCAATTCACTAAATGATTCATTGTATTTAAACGTATTTTCACAATAACGCATTGGCCCTGAAATACCTAAAAAAGACTTCAGAGAGCTAATGATTTTATTTGGGGGATTGAAAATACTGAGCTCTTTATTTGTTGCAATCTGTATTGGGTTATCAAAGCAATCCAATTCATATTCTCTAAATGTAAAGTTTTCCCTATCACTGCGATCATTTAGAAAGCTTAAATCTACCTTCAAAGTGACTCCATGTCGTACAGACAATGCTTTTGCGGCTGCATATTGAAACATTTGATTTCCCAAGCCCCCCATTAACTTAACAAAAATCATAAAATAAACTAAGGATTTGGGGATTTATAAATTAATGTCATTCCAGGAAGACCCATTTTAGTTTCAACCCTATTATATAAAATTGCACTTTCACTTAATACATCATCAATTGCCTTAAACGGACCAATATTATATTGAGAATCCTCCGATTGATAAAATGTATCATGCAATAAAACGATTGCATCAGGCATTTTATTGAGAATCGTAGCAAGTTCGTGGTATACAGTTTCATAAGAATGATCCCCATCTAAATAAAAGAAAGCGCGCTTATTGGCGATCGTAGATTCATTGAAAATATCGAAACTTTTTTTCAACCCATCTTCCTGATATAAATGAACTTTATTCAATCCTTTCACGAGCTTTCCTCTCTGTTCGTGAGGATGTTCTATATGTTCAATTTCATCAGGCAAATCAAAAGAATGTATGGCCGATTCAATTTCAAAATAATGAATAGTTTCATAAAATATTCTTGCGGATTTCCCTATATGGGTCCCCCATTCAAAAATATGGGTTGGTCTAAATCGACTTATTGAACCGACCATTAACATTAATTCATCCAAAGGATACGGTGAAAAACCTGAAATTGGAAGAATTTTATTTACTACAAACTCCGAAGTTTCCCACTTGTTAATTTCAAATTCAGTAGATTTATTATTAACAGAGAGGTTAATAATCTGTTTATTTGTTTTATTGAAAAAACTTGAAAGTAGCCGACTAATTTTCATAAAGTAATTTCAGATACATTTGTTCATATTGAAAAGCAATTTTTTCCCAAGTAAAATTAATAAGCCAATTGGAATAGCCATCTTCTTTCAATCTATTCATTTCGCTTGAATCATTCATAAGATCAGATAACAATCTCGCAGATTCATTAATTCTAGCATGGCTAAACCCGTTTTCATCTAAATTCGTTGGAAGTAATTTGCCCCCATTTGTCCACTCAATTATTTCTTTTGAATTACCTACATTAGTAACTAAAAATGGCGTTTTAGAAGCTATTGATTCAAAAAGAACGATAGGGGAACATTCGATCATAGAGGGAAACAAAAATAAATCCGATTGCTGATATGCAGCTACAAGTTTTTCCCGGTCTAGGTTAAGTATTCTTACATTATTCAAATTTCCTAAAAACAGATTCAAAAAATATTTTAATAATGTTCTTACAGAACCTAAATTGATTTTATTACGAAATGAAAAATTCTTAAACCATTGTACTTTTTCCACAAATCTATGCCCGCCTCCTTTATCAAAATCATCCCCCACAAATAGCAAAACGCTTTCTTTGACTTTTGATTTCAAAAATATTTTTAGCGCCTGTTCATGTCCTTTAAATCCAGTATAGGAACCTACATGAAGAATCAATTTAACGTTTACTGGTAAATTTAAATAATTCCTCAAATTAAAGGGTTGATGTTTCTGAAACTCAACTTGAGAGGCACCATTTGGAATCAATAACATATTATTAACTCCATTTTCTCTAGCAAAATTTATGTCCCGGTAGTTATCAGATAGAAATACGTTCATATCATAATTTTTCATCCATAATCTCATTTTATTAAAATATGAAGAAAAGCTAGGATTTGGAAGACCGGAGAATCCAGTTGGAACAAATACTTTTTTACCTGGTAATTCGGACAAAATATCAAGACACAAGTCTGTAGCCCATTGTTGCGCGGCAAAGTTCGTAATTATATCAAAATTAGAATTTTTAAGAAATAATTGGTATTCGGTTATATCTCCAACAATACCTTGAACACTATTACCCTCAATCTTAAAGGACTTAATCTTAACCCCATTTATAATATCATTTTGACGTGAAGAATTATATGAAGTAACGACCGTAACATCATGACCTGAATTAACCAAATATTCTGAAATTTGCTTTACTACTTCCGACATTCCATGCTTTTGGGGAAGATAGGATTCTACCGTATGTAGTATTTTCATGAAAAAAAAAATTTCAGCCTTTCTAAGAAATTAACTTGTTTTTCTTTAGCAAGTTTAGCTAAAGCTTTTTTTACACTTATATATTCTTTAGAATTTTGATTATTATTCCAAAGCAAATACCCTTGTAAAATAGTGTTTTTTTGTTCTTTTTCCGATCCTCCATCGGATCTGATGCTATTTTCAGGATCATCCTTATAATTCACTAAGCCTTCCTCACAATAACCCCAGTTTGTATATGTAGCGGCTTTTAACCAAAAAAAATAGTCCTCAATAGCCCTAAAATTAGATTCTTCAGGGAAGAATCCAATTTTTTTAATTATTGATTTATGAATTAAAGCAGAACTGCAGATTATTTTATTTGCCAAAACCAAATCGTCAAAAGTAATTATCTTATTGACTTTATTAAGGTAAAGTTGATTCTCTAATCCATCCACCAGTCTAAATGCATTGGAACAAATGGCACTGCAATTTCTTTCAAAAGTAATTTGTAGTTGTTTTTCTATCTTTTCAGAGTTCCATGAATCATCACTATCTAAAAATGCTATCCAATCTCCTGTAGATATTTTGATTCCTCTATTTCGAGGAATAGCAGGCCTTCCAACATGTTGGCCCGGGACCCATTTTACTTTAGGATTCTTTAATGACTTAACTATTTTTTCGGAATTATCCGTAGATCCATCATCACATACCAAAATTTCGTGTATTGGATGCGTTTGTGTTAAAACGCTATTTACTGCATTCAATAATGTATGACCGCGATTATAAGTGGGAATTATAACTGAAACTTTTATCATTAACTTTTTGAAAATGTTTTCTCTAGCTGATTCTCATAATCATCTAACCATGTTTTTAATAGTGTTTGCTCACTTTCTACATCACTTACCATATAAAGCGACAAATAATTCTCAGCAGCTTCGTAAGCAAAGGGTTTTGTTATTTCCAATTTTTTTACTGCAATTACTTCAATATTATAAGTTCCCATCCAATTATTATAAAGTACTTTCTTGACCTTAAAGCCAAAAGCCTTTAATAGCTTTTCGAGCAAGAACTTACTATAACCTTCATAATGTACAGCCCAATGTGCTTCCTGCGATCCAAAAATATGCCTCAAGGCAACAAATTTTTTACTTGACGTAGAAAAGGAACTAAGGGCGGCCTGCGCAGTCCGTTTAAAATCTGGCACTTCAATGTGTAAAATACCTCCATCTTTTAACCATGAATTCCAAGAGGCAAGTAGCGCACATGCCTGAGCCCTTGAAAAGTGTTCAAATACATGATGTAGGCGTACTTCATCTATAGTACCTTGTGAATAATTAAGCTCAAATAAATTTGAAAATTCATCAGCAACACTTGTTTTTTGTACACTATGCTCTGTTAAAGGGTAATCAATATTAACATACCCGTCAAAATATCTTTGGCCGCAGCCTAAATGCAATTTCATATATTAAAATTATTTAATTACAGAAGGGTTGAATTTAAATATTTTTATTTTGTTTAGAATAGTTTAATATAAAATCAATCAAACTAGGAATTTTAAATTTTGGCAAGGGTAAATAAAAAGTAACACATTAAAATTTTAAAAAAGTTGTAGTCCATAATAATTCATAAGGTACTTCAATTTCTAGTTAAAATCGTTAACTTTTTCATTAGAAACTTTAAATATGTCCCTGCTTGAAGATATTTTTTATAATCCATTTTCTGATTGGTATCTTTTCTTAATGTAAGGTGAATAACCTTTCCTTTTTTACCTTTAGAATTATCTTTTAAACGAATTGGCTTATTTTCTAAATTTTGGAACCAATATTGTCTGTATTTGCTGCTAAAAAATACCTTGATATCTTTTTCAAAGAATAAATCCAAATAAGGTAAAACTATTTGAGTCGCAGCAATTGAAATTTTACTTGACTTTGAATCTCTTACCCAATAAGATTCGTGCCCAAATCTATGATAATAATGTGAACCTGGCATTACGAACATTTTAGATCCCGTTGCAATCTGACGAAAACCAAACCCCCATGCATCTAAAGCGCCCGCATACTCGGGATAACCGCCAGCCTTTAACCAACTATCCTTGGAGTACATATAATTACCGCTTGCACCAGGGACAATAAATCCAGATAAGCAATCTGCTAAAGTGGTTCTTTGTTCATTGAATATCCATTTATGCGTGATACTATCTATACTTTCCGAAAAATAGTGCAATTGTTGAAAAGCTGCCACATCGGCACAAGAATTAATAAAAAATTGTTTAAGTTTTGGTATACTTGAATTATCCAGAATATTATCAGAGTCTAGACAAAAAATTATTTCGTTTTTTGAATTTTCAACTGCAGTATTTCTTGCAGCAGCACCTCCTTTATTGCGATTATGATTAATAATAGTTATACACTCATATTTTTCTCTCAAAACTTTAAGGATTTCTAAAGTATCGTCATTCGAATCATCATTGCATATAATAATTTCATCTCCCTCCTCAAAATTACCGTCCATAATTGACTCAATAGACTCGGCAATAGTCTTTGAACTATTATATGCCGGCATAATAAAAGATATATTAATATGCTTTTTTTCTACCCACCATAATCCATCACCTAATTGAAAAACTTCCAATCCTAAACGATTGAAAAATTCATCAATTGCTTTTTTCACTCCAGGAAAGTTGGGATGCCCAATATGATGCCCTCCAATAATGCCTCCAACTCTAACTTTAGAAAACCAAGTTTTCAACTCATCTAAAACTCTTTCATATGTAGGTAATGAATCAATATATACAAAATCAATTGGCTCATTTATAAATGAAATTGCATTATATGAAAAATTACGAATAATCTCTATTCGATTTCCAAATACTGACAACCTACTTTTTGTAAATTCATATAAGGCATCAAATTCATTTTGAGGTAAATTCATTGGATGGTCATAATCATCAATATGCTGTGAAGGATCAACAACATATAATTTTTCGATGCTAGTCGAAATTAATATAGCTTCACAATGCCCGCCGTATGCCACACCTATTACCACACCATTCTTACACTTGAAGTCATTTATTATACGACTGAATAACGTATAGGCTCTATCCCATCTCTCATCAGAAAGTTTTGCCTCACTTATTATTTTCTCTTTAATATTCATAAAATATTTTCCTCAAGTTCTTTAAGTAAATATCGACACCATTTTTGGTATGTTAGGTGATCCTCATACATTCGAGAAGCGCATAAACCCATTTGTAATAGATCTTTATTAGAAATTTGGTCAATAATTCTATTTAATTCATTAGGGTCTTTAACATAGATACTTACATCATCCCAAGGTAAAAAATTTTTGAATGGCCTAGTATCAATATCTCCAATTAATATAGGTACTACACCCAATTGCATAGCCTCAAAAAAACGAAAAGAACTACCTCCATAACCGCGTGGAGACAGAGCCAAATACGATTTAAGCACTAGTTTTACAAATTCACGTGAGCCAAGTTGTCCATTTATAATTTTTACATCAGAACGATGACTCAGTGCATTATTCATTTGTATCCGTACTGGATGTGTTTCCAATCTACCAACAAAAGATGCTTTAAAGCATTTAACTTGTTTAAAAAAAGGTTTTTTGTGCGATTTACATAGTAATGGCACATCAACCCCGCAATCACCCTTACGTGAAGCTAGGAATAATTTTGTTTTTCCTAAATTAATCAGAGTGCCGTCATCGTACTGACAAATTGTAAATGTCTTTCGATCATCAATGATTGATTCAATTACTAGGTGAGCCAACTCAGCTATACCTGTTTTTCCGTATTCGTGGTTTAAATGCCACCTTGTCCAATAAACAGGGAGGTAATGCCAATCAGCCTCATCAGGATTATTAACCACCAAATTAGATCGTTGCAAGAAAATATGAAAATCTTGTTCGATTCCATAGTCGATATTACTTTGAGGATAAACAAACGTTTGACTATTTGGTCGACATACGTCTCCTACATTTAAAATGTATATCTTCATATTCTAAAGAACCATATTGCTATTTAGATTTTATTCAAAAAACTATAACTTTCTTACTAATATCCAACATTGACACTCATTATTCAATTCGTTTTTAGTACTTTTCAACGTATTAATATCTGGCCAAACATGATTTTGGAATAATTGACTTATGTAATTATAATTACCCCAATATCCTACTTCGATAATTTCAAACCCAACAGATTTCATAAT
>JACCDH010829446.1_pt1 | contig 16375 bp, 10 predicted proteins | sample 7442481 | NCBI WGS metagenome assembly JACCDH01 (sample SAMN15323433, study PRJNA562643) | freshwater metagenome | isolation source: river surface water | place: USA:Blue River Watershed | collected 2017-08-15
GGCAAGGGCGACAGCACCGTCGAGGAAGGCAACACACTCAAGTACAGCGTGTCCCTGAGTGCCGCCAGTCCCAATGCTGAGACCTACGCGTTCGCGCTGAGCGGCACTGCATCGTCCTCGGACTATGAGTCCATCGCCAACTTCACGTTCAGCGATGGCGTCACCTACGACAGCAAGACGGGCAACATCACCGTGCCTGCGGGCGTGACGAGCTTCTCTGTCCTCGTCGACACGGTGGACGACACTTCTGTCGAGAGCTCCGAGACCCTGATCATGAGTATCGGTGGCGTCACCGGCACGGGCACCATCACCGACAACGACACCGCAGGTCTGGTGCTGGGCACCATTTCCGGCAATACCACGGAAGCGGGCGGCACTGCGACGTTCACGGTGAAGCTGTCCAGCCAGCCGACCGAGGATGTGACCGTCAAGGTCAGCAGCAGCGACACGAGTGAGGGCAGCGTCGACACCACGCTGACGTTCACCTCTTCCAACTGGAACACCACGCAGACGGTCACGGTGACAGGCGTCGACGATCTCTTGATCGACGGCGACATCGGCTACTCCGCGCAGCTGAGCTCCACGTCCAAAGACACCAACTTCAGCGGCAAGACTGGCACGGTGAGCATCACCAACACCGACGACGATGTGCAGAGCATCAGCAGCGTCAGCGCCGAGGACAACGGCAACCTGGGCAAGGGCGACAGCACGGTCGAAGAGGGTGGCACGCTGAAGTACAGCGTGACGGTCAACGGCGCCAGCCCGCGCCCGGAGCAGTACGCGTTCGCTCTTACCGGCGGCACCGCGTCTTCCTCGGACTACGAGAGCATCGGCGGCTTCACCTTCAGCGATGGCGTCACCTACGACAGCAAAACTGGCAACATCACCGTGCCTGCTGGCGTGACCAGCTTCAGCGTGCTGGTGGACACCACCGATGACAGCACCATCGAGAGCTCCGAGACGCTGATCATGAGCATCGGTGGCGTGACCGGCACGGGCAGCATCACCGACAACGACGCGCAGAGCATCAGCAGTGTCACACCGGAAGACAACGGCAACCTGGGCAACTCTGACAGCACCGTCGAGGAAGGCGGCACGCTCAAGTACAGCGTGGCGCTCAATGGCGCGAGTCCGCGTGCAGAGACGTACAGCTTCGCCTTGAGTGGCAGTGCGGCATCGACCGACTACGAAGGCATTGCCAACTTCACCTTCAGCGACGGTGTCACCTACGACAGCAAATCCGGCAACATCACTGTGCCGGCAGGTGTCACCAGCTTCAGTGTGCTGGTGGATACCACCGACGACAGCACCATCGAGAACGCCGAGACGCTGATCGTGACCATCGGTGGGGTGGCCGGCACCGGCAACATCACTGACAACGACGCGCAGAGCGTCAGCAGTGTCGTGGCCGAGGACAATGCCAATACGGGCAACAGTGACAGCACTGTCGAGGAAGGCGGCACGCTGAAATACACGGTGAGCCTGAACGCCGCGAGTCCGCGCAACGAGGAACACAGCTTCACACTGGGAGGCACCGCGGGCGGCAGTGACTACGAGGGCATTGCGAACTTCTCGTTCAGCAATGGCGTGACCTACAACAGCACCACGGGCAAGATCACCGTGCCCGCTGGCGTCACCAGCTTCACGGTGCTCATCGATACCGTGGACGACAGCATGGTCGAGGCCAGCGAGACACTGCAGCTGACCGTGGGCAGCAAGTCCGCCACCGGCACCATCACCGACAACGACACGGCAGGTCTGGTGCTCAGCACGGTCTCCGGCAACACCACGGAAGCGGGCGCCACTGCCACGTTCACGGTAAAACTCGCCAGCCAGCCGGCGAGTGACGTGACCATGTCAGTCAGCAGCAGCGACACCACCGAAGGCACCGTCACCCAGACCCTGACCTTCACGGCGGCCAACTGGAACACCACGCAGACGGTGACCGTGACCGGCGCAGACGACCTGCTGGTCGACGGCAATGTGGCTTACCAGGCGCTGCTGTCCACCAGTTCCAGCGACAGCAACTACGACAAGCGCGCGGGCGCTGCCGACATCACCAACACGGACAACGATGTGCAGTCCATCACCGTGACGGCTCCCGCCAACAAGGTCTCCGAGGGCAGTGTGGCGCCGTTCACCGTGACGCTTGGCAAGGTGGCCACCACGGCCACCGTGGTCACGCTCACCCTGGGCAGCGACAGCGACAACGCCACGGTCAATGCCACCAGTGGCACCGACTACAGCACGAACCTGCTGGTGAACTACAAGCGCAGCAGCGACAACGCGGTGGTGACCGAGACCATCGCGAGTGGCGCCACGGTCTCCCTGGCAGCGGGCGAGACCAGCTTCAAGGTGCTGGCCAGCACCTCGTCCGACTCGCCCCGCGTGTTCGAAGGCAATGAGGTGTTCACCTTCAAGGCCGCCATCACGGGGGCCAGCGACACACGCTCGGTCACGATCAGCGATGACGGTTCGGGCTCGGTGTACAAGAACGACGGCACCGTGGATGCGGACGCCAGCAAGGACGACGACAGGCCGAGCATTGCCAGTGTCAGCGTCGTGGATGCGGACAACCGCAGTGCCTCGCCTGCCGACACCAGTGTGGTGGAAGGTGGCACGCTGGAATTCACCGTCACCTTGTCCAACGCCAGCCTGAGCGCCACGCAGTTCGCGCTGGATGTTGGCGGAACCGCGCTGGATAGCGACTACGGCGACCTGCAGTTCAGCAATGGGGTGACCTACAACAGCGAGACCGGCAGGATCACGGTGCCCGCGGGAGTGACCAGCTTCACGGTCACGGTGGCCACGGTGGACGACGCCGTCATCGAGAATGCCGAGACGCTGATCCTCGAGGTGGGTGGCGTGTCCGCCACGGGCACCATCACTGACAACGACGAGCTGCCGCCTGCGCCTGCCCCAGCGCCGAGACCGACGCCCACGCCGACCCCGACGCCGGAGCTGCCCTTTGGTGCCGATCTGGACCCCAAGACCGACACCAGCGGCGGCGAGCGCGTCACGCGGATCATCGAGCCGGAGTTCACCATCAATGCCGCCGGTCGCATGGCCTCTGGCGACACGGCGATCCTGCTCGACCCGCAGGGCGCGCCCATCGGGTCGGCGGTGGTGACACCCGACGACGTCAGCAAAGGCACCGTCAACGTGCCCACGATTCCGCTGGATGATGGTGTTTACACCTTCATCGCCCAGATCCGCGACGAGGACGGCAATGTGAAGGGCGAGGCGCCGGTGGTGGTGACCATCATCACTGACCGCGACGGCATTGCGCCCTCCACCGAACTGGCGGCCAATGGCGGCGACTACAACCAGGACGGCAAGCCGGACTGGGAGCAGAACAACGTCGCCCAGCTGCCGGTGGCCTCGCTCGCAGACTTCCAGGCCGGGCGCAATGCCCCTGCCAGCAGCTTCGGCGCCATCATGGTGGGCGATGTGCCTTCCAGCGATACCAATGCGCCGGTGCAGCTCAACAGTGGGGCTCAGCTGCTGGATCTCGCCCTGATACGGGAACCTGCGCCTCTGCCCGACGGGCTCAGCGCAGCCACGCCGACCTTCGAGTTCTCCGTGACCTCGGAGCAGGGCAAGGCTCTGAATGATGCCGCGCCCGATGTCCCAGGACTGCAGACGCGGGTTGTGATCGAGTTGCCGCAAGGCGTGCAGGCAAACGTCTACCAGAAGTTCAACTCAAAGACGGGGTCCTGGGTCTCCTTCATGGATGACAAGTCGCTGGACACCTTCGATGACGGTGCCACGCTGATCGACCGCAACGGCGACGGCCTGATCGACCGCATCGTGGTGACCCTGACAGACGGTGGCCCTGGCGACGAGGACGGCATTGTCAACGGCGTCATCGTGGACCCTGGCCTGCTGGCCTTCCAGGCGCCGGAAGCCACGCCGGTGTTCAGCGTGCTGCTGGCCAATGGCGATCGCTACTACTCCACCGAGGCGAGCGAGGCGGCGCGCATGGCCAAGGGCACCGGCAATGTGTTCGAGGGCGCGCGCTTCGACTCGCTGGCCACTGCCGATGGCGGCCAGCAGATCGACGCGCATCGCAACTTCATCACCGGCGACTGGTACTTCACTGCCGATGGTCAGCCCATGCCCTATGCCTGCTACGTGGAACAGCCCGACGCTGGATTCCAGGCGGCGGCCCAGGGGCGTGGCCCGGGGGTGGACTTCCACCTGTGGCTGGATCGTGCGGGCACCACGCAGCTGGTGTCCACGACACAAGCCGTTCAGCTCAGCCTTGCGGCCAAGGGCTACCGGGACCTCGGAGCGGTGTTCAACACCACGACGAACTCGGCGTTCCAGTTCGACGCCGAAGGCTATCTGGTCAGCAATGCCGACAATGCCAGTGTGCGGCAGTTGGTTGGCGCGCTGTCCGGCCAATACAGTCGCACCAGTGACGCCGGCTTCATCGAGGCGGTGGAAGGCCACTATCTGCAACAAGTGGATCTGGTCGGCCTGCCGCGCATGAGCAATGCCTCGGCCGCTGACGTGAACGCCCTCTACGGCACAGGGTTCGGTGCATGAACATTCATTCCAGGAGAGACAAGCTCATGAACGCGACATTCAACCCGGGCCTGCGCCCGCTGCTGGCAGGTCTGTTGCTGCTGGCATTCATCCCTGGCGCGGCAGCCCAGCAGGAGGCCGAGGACGAGTTCCCGTTCCCCTATCTGGGTCTGCAGCTGGGCCTGCACGATGTGGATGCCTGGCCGGCGCAGATCAGTCTGGGCAATGGCGTGGACTTCGACGGCGGGGTGCTGCTGGACGAGCAACCGGCCTGGGGCCTGCAGCTGGGACGCGAACACGAGCACTGGCGCTACGAGCTGGAGTATCAGCGCGGCGGCTATGAAGTGGGCACGCTCGAGCTGGGAGCGCTGAGTGAGGACGTGCGCGGCGATTCGGGGCATTACGAGGCGTTGCTTCTCAACGGCCTGCGGCTGCACGACTTCAGCGAGCGGCTGGCGGGTTACATCGGTCTGGGCATCGGCCTCGGTCGCGCCGAACTGCCCGCGCAGGGCTTCACCGGGGGGTGCCAGTGTTTCGCCGAAGCCGAGGACTCCGGCTTCGTCTGGCAGGCGCGCATCGGGCTCGAATACCGCCTTGGAGAGCGCAGCCGGCTCGGTCTGCATTACTCGCGGCTGTTTGCCATGCCCGGTCCGGTGTCCGACGCCGCAGCGCCGTTGATCGTCTATGACGAGCGCGACATCGACACGCTGGCGCTGAGCTGGCGCTGGGAGTTCGGAGACAGGTGACGTCTTCCGCTCCTGACAATGCGCTGCTGCAACGCAAGCTGGCGCGCGAGAGTGCCGCACGCCAGGAGGCCGAACTCCTGCTGGAGACGAAGAGTCGCGAACTCTACGTCGCCAATCTCGCGCTGAGTGAGGCCAATCAGGCGTTGATCCTGGCACGGGCCCGGGCCGAGGAAGCGAGCCAGGCCAAGTCGTTGTTCATCGCCAACATGAGCCACGAACTGCTCACGCCGATGAATGCCATCATCGGCTTGAGCCAGTTGCTGCAGAACACGGCGCTGGATGGCAAGCAGAGCGACTACCTCAACACCATCAGTGGGTCCGCCCAGCGCTTGCTGGCCATCCTCCACGACATCCTGGAAATCAGTGCCATCGAGTCCGGCCGTTTCACGCTGGAAAGCGATTGGTTCCGTGTCGACCGCCTGATCGACGATGTCGTCGAACACGCCATGCCCGCCGCGCGCGCCAAGGGTATCGAGGTGATCCTGGACAGCGCACAGGTGGCTGGCATCGCCCTGTGCACGGATCGTGAGCGCCTGGGGCAGGCGTTGAGCAAGCTGCTGCAGAACGCGGTGAAGTTCACGGATCGCGGTCATGTGCGGGTGCTGGCGCGACTGGTCGCGCGGGAAGAGGGTGATCCGCTGCTGGAAGTCAGTATCAGCGACACCGGCATCGGCATTGATGACCGTCAGCAGGCGCGCATCTTCGAACCGTTCGAGCAAGTCGATAAAAGGTCGGTGCGTCGGCACGGCGGCATCGGTCTGGGGCTTCCCATCCTCAAGAATCTGGTGGGCTTGATGGGCGGCGACTTGTCCCTGAACAGTGCGTTGGGACACGGCTCGACCTTCGTGCTGCGCATTCCTGCCCGCCAGCTGCGCAGCGAGGCGCTGGTCGATGCCTCGCTCGAAGGCGACCTGCAGAGCCTGGCGGGCTTGAGTGTGCTGGTGGTGGATGATGAACCGGCGACCCTGGACGCGATGAGCGGACTGCTGCGTCTGCTTGGGCTGCATCCGCTCGTCACTTCCTCGACCGCCGAAGCGCTTGCCTGGCTGCAGGCCGCACACGCCTGCAGCCAGCCCGTGGCGCTGGTGCTGGCAGATCTGCACCTGGATGACGAGAGCCATGAGACCTTGCTCAGTGCTGTCCGCGACAAGTCCCTGTGCGATTCCCCCTTGCTGGTGGGCACGACCCCGTTCAGCGCTGCCTCGCAGGCGTCGCTCGCGGCGCTGAGCGGCTGCCAGCTGCTGCTGGAAAAACCACTCACGGCCGGCCAGATGGCAGAGACCCTGCGGCGATTGCTGCGTCGCGAGGGCGTCGGCCTGCCGGTTGCGCCGGCCGCGCCGGCCGCCATGCAGGATGGCCTTGTCGGCCTGGATGTCACCGCGTTCCAGATGATGCTCGAGGCCGGGGACGTGAATTCGATTGACTATCTCAAACGCCACGAAAGCGGGCTGCGAGCGCGCCTTGGCAGCGACTACATGCGCTGTGCCAGCGCCGTCAAGCAATACGATTTTCTCGGTGCGGCGAGCATCCTCAGCGATCTTCTGGAGGGAAAAAAGGAATGAAAGGTACTGTATTCGTCGAGTTCATGGAGCATGTGGAATCCCGCTACGGGCTGGATGTTCTGGAGGCGGTGATCGCAGCCGCAGAGGGTCGGCTGGCGACCGGCGGTGCCTACACCAGCGTGGGCAACTACCCGCACGAGGAACTGCTGGAACTTGCCACGGCGCTTTGCAAGGTCAGCGGTGAATCGCTGGAGCACTTGCTCGACGACTTTGCCATGTCGATGATGCGAGCCTTCGAGCGCATGCACCCCGAATTCTTCGCCGCCGAGCAAGACCTCTTCGACTTCTTTCTGACGCTGGAGTCGCGCATTCACGCGGATGTGCGCAAGATCTATCCGGACGCCCGGCCGCCGCTGATCCTGACGCGCAGGATGGCGGATGACTGCCTCGAGCTCGCCTATCAGTCGGCCCGCCCGCTGGCGCCGCTGGCCATCGCTCTGGCCAGGGCGGCGGGTCAGAAGTTCGGGCAGGCCATCGTGCTGACCGTGCTGATGCAGTCCGAGGATCACCGCAGCCTGCGGCTGCAGGTTCGCCGTCAGACGCCCGACTGATCCGCTGGGGCCACCGGGATCGTCGGCATGTTGCGGAAGTCGGGCTTGGCCAGCAGGAACTGCGCCGTGTGGATCACGCGCTCCAGGAAGCCTCCCTCGCAGTAGCACAGGTAGTAGCGCCACATGCGGATGAAGGTCTCGTTGAAGCCGAGCTGGCGCACCTGGGGCAGGGCGGCGTGGAAGTTGTCGCGCCAGGCGTGCAGCGTGCGGGCGTAGTCCAGCGTGATGTCCTCCAGGCCGATCATCTGCATGTCCGTGGCGCCCGCCACGTGGCCGGCGATCACGGCATTGGAGGGCAGCTGGCCGCCCGGGAAGATGTAGCGCTTGATGAAGTCGGTGTCGCCCAGGGACGCGGCATAGCGCTGGTCCGAGATGGTGATGGACTGGATCAGCGCGAGACCCGTGGGCTTGAGCAGGGCGCTCAGCTTGGCGAAATAGTCCTGGTAGTACTGCGGCCCCACCGCTTCGATCATCTCGATGGACACCAGCTTGTCGTACTGCCCCTGCAATTCCCGGTAATCCTGTTCCAGCACCGTGATGCGCTCGGAGAGTCCTTCGCGGGCGATCCACTCGCGGGCGTGGCGCGCCTGTTCCGCCGACAGCGTGGTGGTGGTGACGCGGCAGCCGAAGTGGCGGGCGGCGTGGATGGCCAGACCGCCCCAGCCGGTGCCGATCTCCAGCAGATGATCCTGCGGCGTGAGCTGCAGGCGCTGGCAGACGTGGCGGAACTTGTGGGTCGAGGCCTCTTCCAGCGAGCGGGTGGTCGGTGTGTAGATGGCTGAGGAATAGGCCATGGTCGGGTCGAGGAAGAGCTTGAAGAAGTCATTGCTCAGGTCGTAATGCGCCGAAATGTTCTCGCGTGAACCGCGCAGCGTGTTGCGGTGCAGCCAGTGGAAGGCCCGCGCGGCCAGACGCCCTGCCCAGCTGCTGCTGCGATCGATGCTGCGCAGCAGGTCCATGTTGAGCACGAACACGCGGATGGTCTGCAGCAGGTCGGGGCTGTCCCACAGGCCCTGCATGTAGGCCTCGCCGGCGCCCAGGGAACCGGCGCCCAGCACCAGGCTGTAAGCGGCGTTGTCCTTCACCTGAATGGTGGCCTGCACCCGCGCAGTGGCGCGCTCTTCGCCGAAGCGGTGCTCGGTGCCGTCTTCCTCGATCAGCAGCAGACTGCCGATGCGCATGCGGCCGAGCAGGCCGAGGAACAGCTGGCGTGACGGGTTGCCGAACAGGCGCCGCTCCTTGGTGATGGCGCGGCTCAGGGTGGTCTCATTGATTTTCACGGGTCTCGATCTCCGGGGGGCTGCCCGGGGCCTTGCGGCCCGGGTGCGGCACGAAGGGCACGCCCTTCAACCACAGTTGCAATGCCTGCCAGTAGATGGCCGCGCTCACCTGCACAGTCATCAGCGGGTAGCGCCACAGCAGGCGACTCATGCCGGCCCTCGTGAGGGCGCGGCGCTTCAGCTGCAGGCTGGCGGTGAACACCACGCGCGCCTGCAGACGGTTTTCCATGTAGATCGACAGCTGCTCGCCCGGCACACGGCTGCGCAACAGATACTGCTGATCCAGCGGCATGAACGGGGATACGTGCATCTGCTTGGCAAAGTTCACCGTCGAGAGTGGCTTGTCGCCCTCCACCGGCAGCACGTAGGCATGGCGCTCGCGCCAGGGGGTGTTGGTCACCTCGGCCACGATGTAGCGCAGGTGCTCACTCGCGTCGAAACAGTAGTAACAGCTCAGTGGATTGATGATGAAGCCGAAGTAGCGCAGGTTGGTGAGCAGGCGCACGGGGCCCTGCAACTGTTCGCCGGTGGCCTCGAAGACGGTGTGCAGCACGGCCTGTTTCAGGGGCACGGCCGGATCCCCGTGGTAATCCGCCCGACGCATCCGCGCCAGGGCGAAGCGGCGCAGGGACCAGAACGGGTGTTGCGCGAACACGGCATCCAGCTCGTCCAGGTCGAGATACACCATGGCCACCGGATAGGCGAAGCCATGCGCGCGCGGCTCGCGCCGCTGATGCCGCACCGTGCCTTCGTAGAGCGCGCTGTGGAGGGGCTCTGACACCTCAGCCTCCCGCCGCACTCAGCCCGGCAATCTCCCGCGCCACCGCCAACGCGGTGTGCACCCCGTCTTCATGGAAGCCATTGCGCAGCCAGGCACCGCAGAACCAGGTGTGCTCGCCGCCATTGGCAGCCAACAGCTGCTGCTGGGCTGCAATGCCCGCCAGCGTGAACACCGGGTGGGCGTAGTGATACACGCCGTGGATCAGCGCCGGGTCGATGCGCGAGGTCTGGTTCAGGCTCACGCACCAGGTATGGCGGCTGGGCAGATGCTGCAGGATGTTCATGTTGTAGCTCAGCGCCGGCAGGGCACTCTCGCGATTGCCCAGGCTGACGTTCCAGCTGGACCAGGTGCGCCGATTGCGCGGCAGCACGCGCACGTCGCGGTGCAGCACCACCTCGTTGCGCGAATAGGGGATGGCCCCCAGCAGCGCGCGCTCACGGGGCGAGGCATCGCCGAGCAGGGCCAGGGCCTGATCGCTGTGGCAGGCAAACACCACTTCGTCGTAGAACGCCTCGCCGCGCACGCTGTGCACGCACACCTGGGTGCGGCCCTCGTGCAGCACACCCCGACGTACGCCCAGCACCGGCGTGCCGGTGAGCACGTGCTCACGATACGGCGCCGTCAGTGCCGGGATATAGGCACGGGAACCCCCCTCGATCACCTTCCACTGCGGCCGGTTCTGCAAGTCCAGCAGGCCGTGGTTGCGGAAGAAGCGCACGAAGAACTGCAGCGGGAAGGCGTCCATGCCGGCATCGTCGGCCGACCAGATCGCCGCCCCCATAGGCAGCAGATACCACTGCATGAACTCGCGGCTGTAGCCAAAGCGCTGCAGGTACTCGCCCAGGGTCAGCTCGCCCAGGGCCGGGTCCTGCGCCAGATGCCGCTCGACCTGGCCGTTGAAGCGCAGGATGTCGCGCACCATGCGCAGGAAGCGCGGCGAGAGCAGATTGCCGCGCTGCGCGAACAGCGTGTTCAGATTGGTGCCGGCGTATTCCACCCCGCTCACGGCATCACTCACGCTGAAGCTCATGGCGGTGTCGCGACTGCCCACGCCCAGGGCGTCCAGCAGCGCGATGAAATTCGGGTAGGTGCGATCGTTGAAGACGATGAAGCCGGTGTCGATGGCCAGCGACTCGCCGTCGTGCTCCACCTGGATCGTGGCGGTGTGGCCGCCCATGCGCGCGTCGGACTCGTACAGCTCAAGGCTCACGTCGGACTGCTGCGACAGATACCAGGCCGCCGCCATGCCGGAGATGCCCCCGCCGATGATCGCGACGCGGCGCGGGCGGGCAGAGGGAGAGGTGTCGGTGTGGTTCATCGGGAAGCTTCCTTGCTGTCGAGGCGCTGCGGCTGCGCCGCTGCTGCGGTGGGAGTGCGCCGCATGCGCGGCATGATCACGCCGTACCACAGCCCGGGCAGGGCGGCGGCCAGCTTGAGAATCCCGTGCAGCTGCCAGGGGAAGGCGAAGGCGCGCGGGCGACGCGGCTTCTCGAGCCCCGCCAGCACGCGCCGGGCCGCTTCGTCCGCACTCAGGCAGAAGGGCATGGGGAAATCATTCGGTGCCGTCATCGGCGTGGCGACGAAGCCGGGGTACACCAGGCACACATCCACCTGACGGCCGATGTCGCAGCGCAGGGAGTCCAGGAAATAGGCCATGGCCGCCTTGGCCGCGCCGTACGCTTCCGCGCGGGGGAAGGCCGTGTAGACACTCATGCTGCACAACCCGGCGATGAACGGACGCCCCCGTCCGGGGGCCTGGGCGGCGCGCTGCAGCAGGGGCAGGGCGGCGGCACAGGCGTTCACCACGCCGAAATAGTTCACCTCGGCCACGCGGCGGCAGGTGGCCGTTTCCAGCACCGGCAGGTCCACGTACTCGCACACGCCCGCCCCGGCGATCACCCCGTCGAGCCACTGCGGACGCTGCTCGGGGGGCAGCTGCTCGAACACGCGGGCCATCTGCGCGTCGTCGCTGACATCGCAGGGCAGGGGAATCAGCTGCCCCGGCGCCTTGGCGGCCAGCGTGTGCAGGGCGTCTGCGGAGCGGGCGCTCAGATAGACGATGTGCCCGCGCGCGGCCAGCTGCAGGGCGAGCTCGCGGCCGATGCCGGAACTGGCGCCGGTCAGCCAGTACTGGCGCTGGTCAGGCGTGGGAGTGTTGACGGTGTGCATGGGAACCTCGAAAGCGGGCGCCGCGATGAATGGGGCGGCGAACTTGCAAGGGGTTACGGCGCGGGGGCGGGGGTGGATTGCAGGGGGTCAGCGCAGGCTGTACCAGACTCCTCTGCCGCTGCCATGACGTTGAAGGGTTCCGCGTTCCACCAGGGCGCGCAAATGCGGCTTCAGCGTGTTTCGACTCGAGCCCGTCAAGCTGGCTGCCACGCTATTCGTGATGCGCCCGTGCGCACGCACGAAGTCGACGATCTGCAATTGCAGTTCCGGAAGGTTGCCAAGCAGCAGATTCTCACGCTCCACCTTGTGTTCGAGTCGACGCACCTGTTCGGCCAGGGTGCGCAGGAAGAACTCCATCCAGGGTTGCCAGTCCGGCGAGTCCGTGCGGATGCTGCCCTGGGTTCGACGCAGCGCCCCGTAGTAGGCTTCCTTGTTCTGCTCGACGATGCTTTCGACGGAACAGTAGGGCACATAGGCATAGCCGGCCTGCACGAGCAGCAGACTCGTCAACACACGGGAGAGTCGACCGTTGCCGTCTTGAAAGGGATGAATCTCAAGGAAGACCACGACGAACACGGCAATCACCAGCAAGGGATGCAGCAGTGCGTCATGGCGTTGCTGCTCCAGCCATTCCACCAGTTCGCTCATCAGACGCGGGGTGTCGAAGGGACTCGCGGTCTGAAAGACAATTCCAATCTGGGCCCCCGTCTCGTCAAAGGCTGCCACACTGTTCGAACTTGTCTTGTAGTGCCCGCGGTGTCGACTGTCCTTCTCACTGTGCTGCAGAAGAATCTGATGCAGCTGTCTGATATGGTTCTCGCTCATGGCGATGTCCTGCCAGGAGGCAAAGACCAGATCCATCAACTCGGCGTAACCGGCGACTTCCTGTTCGTCCCGCGTGGCGAAGGAGCGAATTTCCAGCTTCGAGAGCAACGCCTCCACGTCACGGTCGGACATCCTGCTGCCCTCGATGCGGGTCGACGAGCCAATGCTCTCGATGGTGGCCACACGACGCAAGGCCGAAAGACGCTCGGGCGCGAGCGATCCAAGCGCGCGCCACGCCCCCTTGAACTCATCGATTCTGGCGATGAGATTCAGCAGCTCTGGCGTGATTCTGATCGAGTCGGTGTGCAGCATGCGTGGCACTGTAAACCAATAACACACCCATTTACACCCAATTACTGGAATTGTTTGTCATGTCATCCCCTCGCATCGCCATTCTCGGCGCCGGCCTCAGTGGCCTGTACGCCGCCACGCTGCTCAGCCAGCGCGGGCAGCACGACGTCGTCCTGCTGGAGGCGCGGCTGCGCCCGGGGGGCCGCATCCTGTCCGTGCCGGCACTCCAAGACGGTGGAGTGCAGCCGCTGGATCGCGTCGACCTCGGCCCGTCCTGGTTCTGGCCACATAGTCAACCGCAGCTGGATGCGCTGATCGCCGCGCTCGGCCTGGCGCGTTTCGCGCAGCCCGAGGACGGCGACATGGTGGTGGAACGCTCGCCCCGAGAGGGCGTGCTGCGCGTGCGCGGCTATGCAAACTCGCCCACGTCCATGCGCCTTGCCGGCGGCATGGCCGCGCTCACCGATGCCCTGCTGGCGCAGTTGCCGCCCGGCTGTCTGTACACCGACCGCACGGTGCGGGCGCTGCGCTGCAGCGACAAGGGCGTCGAGGTGGAGGCCGTGAATGCGGCGGGTGCTCTGCACCACTGGCAGGTGGATCAGGTGCTGCTGGCCCTGCCGCCCCGGCTGGCGGCTCAGCGCATCGCTTTCGAGCCCGGCCTGCCGACCGCCCTGCTGCGGCAATGGCAGGCCACGCCCACGTGGATGGCGCCCCATGCCAAGTACGTGGCGGTCTATCCGACGCCGTTCTGGCGGGAACAGGGCCTGTCGGGCGAGGCCCGCAGCGCGCTCGGCCCGCTGGGCGAGATCCACGATGCCTCCACCCCGGGCGGCAGTGCGGCGTTGTTCGGCTTTGTCGGCGTGCCGGCCCGCACGCGGCAGGCGCTCGCCCCCGACGCCCAGCGCGCGGCCTGCCGCGAGCAACTGGCGCGGCTGTTCGGGCCACAGGCCGCGCAGCCGCTGAATGACTCTCTGCAGGACTGGGCGCAGGAACCCTGCACGGCCACGCCGGCTGACTTCGACAGCGCCGGTCAGCACGCCGTGGCCCCGCCCAGCCGAGCCAGCGAAGGCCCGTGGCGCGAGTGCCTCATTGGCATTGGCAGTGAGTGGTCGCGGCAGTTTCCGGGTTATGTGGCGGGGGCGGTGGAGGCGGTGGGGGAGGCCATGCCTCATGTGACATCCGGTGTGCGCTAGGCGAGGGATTTCCTTCAGTGACAGCGCCATCGGCGGCTCCCTTCCCCAGGGCCTCGCAGAGCTCGGCCCGTTCGCGCGGCGCAAGCCAAACTGTTGGCTTGCTTTGTTCCGCGCTCACCCCCCGTCCCGTGGATTCGAATTCGCCCGTTCGGCCACTCACGAAAAAGCCCTGTCAGCTTGCGCCAACAGGGCTTTTGTTGATGGTGGAGCCGGGGGGATTTGAACCCCCGTCCGTCAGTCCGCTGCCTTTGGATCTACATGTTTAGCGTCGTCTATTGCGTTAACCCGTGCCGGCCCGACGGGCAGGGTGGCTTGGGCGAGCCCAGTACTTTTAGCTGCTCCGCGCTGGGCGCGCTCGGCTGGCGATCCTGTTCTATATGACAGTCACAAAAACACCGGTTTACAGGCATCCCGGGGTGACCGCTCGCTGCGCCTAATTAGGCAGCGAGTGCGTAGCTATCGTCGTTGGCAACTATGAAGTTGCATGAATTGATTTACGAGAGTTCATACCCTCTCGACATGCACCTCAGGGTTTGATACCGGCGTCGAATCCAAAGCGGCCCCTTGAAAGTGTGTGCAGTCTAGCACGGCTTCCTGAATGGGGCCGAGCACTGATTTTGCAAGGTCCGGAGCACGCCAGGGCCCCCGGACGGCGGGTCGCCTGGCTGCAGACCCTGTGCTATAAAGCCTCCCTTTGCGCTTTCCCCCGCAATGGCACACAAGAGGACACCATGGAGCAGTCGTCTCGCATTTCCCGCCCCGCCACCGCGCGCCAGCCCGGCATCGGTCTGGACTACGGCACCAGCAACAGCGTGCTGGCCGTGTTCGATGGCGAGCGCCTGATCTGCGTGCCGCTGGAAGCAGATTCGGTCACCACGCCCTCGGCCGTGCACATCGACCGGCAATTCCAGGTGTGCACCGGGCAGGCGGCCATCGATCGCTACATTGCCGACAATCGCGGCCGCCGCGTGCAACTGGCGGCCGAGGTGCTGGGCGAGGCGCGCACGGGCACGGGGCAACTGGACGAAGAGGGGCTGCCCGCACTGGCGGGCAGTGAGCAGGTGTTCGGCCAGGCCTTCGTCGATGCCGGGGAAAAGGGCCGGCTGTTTCGCGGCGTCAAGCGCCTGCTGGGCAATGCCGGGCTGAGCCGTTTGATGGTGTTCGAGAAAGCCTTCCGTCCCGTGGCCCTGGTCACGCCGCTATTGCTGGCCATGCGGCAGCGCCTGCTGGACTGGGCGCGGCGCGAGTGCCCTGCGCTCGGGTCCGGCGATCATGCCTGCCTGGGGCATCCGGTGAATTTCGAAGGGCGCGAGGCGCAGCACAATGCGGTGGCGCTGGAGCGTCTGTCGGAAGCGGCGCATCACGCCGGCTTCACGCGTCAGGTGTTCTACCCGGAGCCCATGGCGGCGGCGCTGAGCTACATGCACGCCTTTCCCAGCGCGCAGCCAAGCCGCCTGCTGGCGGTGGATTTCGGTGGTGGCACGCTGGACCTGTGCGTGCTGCGCCGACAGGACGAAGGCTTCGAGGTCGAGGCCATCCACGGCGTGGGGCTGGGCGGCGATCATCTGGATCAGAGTCTGTTCCGCGCGCTGCTGTTCCCGCTGCTGGGCAAGGGGGAGTCCTGGCGCCGCAGTGGCGACGAGCGCGAGATCGTCACGCTGTTTCCGTTCGAACTCTATGAAGACCTGTTATTGAACTGGGCGGTCAGTTATCGCCTGAATCAGAACGAGTACACGGCGCCGCTGCTCAGCTGCATCGCACAGGGCGGGCCTGCCGCCGTCAAGTTCGAACGGCTCTATACGCTCATCACCTCGAATCTCAGTTATCTGGTGTTCCAGTGCCTGCGCGAGGTCAAGGCCACGCTGTCGTCGCAACTCGAGGCGGTGCTCGACATTCCCGAGCTCGACATCGAGCTGCGGGTGACGCGGGCGCAGTTCGAGGACATCATTGCGGGGCATCTGGCGCAGTTCGATCAGGCCGTGGTCGACACCCTCGCCCTGGCGCGGCTGGATGCGTCGCAGATCGACGATGTGGTGAGCACAGGGGGGTCCTCGCTGATCCCCGCCGTGCGGCAGTTGCTGTCGCAGCGCTTTCCCGACCGAGTGCGCGACCACGACCCCTTCACCAGTGTGGCGGGAGGGCTGGCGATTGCGGAGTATCGCGGCCTGGGTTTCAGCCGCGAGCGCACGCCCCAGGGCTCGACGCTTCAGGTCTGAGGTCGGCACGCTTCGGGGCAGCATGTCCTGCAGCACGCGCCCGATGCTGCCGCTGGGCGTAGCAATGCCGAGCAGGGTGGCGAGCGTGGGGGCCACGTCGTGAATGGCCGTCGACGCGTGATAGCGGCCGGGGCGAATCAGGTAAGTCGGCCCCCAGAAGATCAGCGGCACATGGCTGTCGTAGCTGTAAGGCGAGCCGTGCGTGGTGCCGGCGGGCCGGTTCATCCAGCC
>JACCDH010594956.1_pt1 | contig 16373 bp, 21 predicted proteins | sample 7442481 | NCBI WGS metagenome assembly JACCDH01 (sample SAMN15323433, study PRJNA562643) | freshwater metagenome | isolation source: river surface water | place: USA:Blue River Watershed | collected 2017-08-15
TAAAAATAAAAAGGAGGTCGAAAATGACCTCCTGTCTATTATGGCTCCCCCTTCAGGACTTGAACCTGAGACCCTCTGATTAACAGTCCAAATTTTCTTTGTTTCTTATTGTTTCCTTTTACTTCTTTTTTTATCATAACTACTTATTTATCAATAAGTTAATGCATTTTTATTTGATCATGTATTTCTTTTATTGTTATATTTGTGGTGCAAATTTTGGTGCAACTTTATGGAAATATACAAAGCAACAGCAAGTCTTTTTCTTGATAAAAGAAAAGCAAAAAACGATGGTACTTTCCCCATCAAATTGACGATATATCGCAACCCAGATAAAAAGAGGTACAGTACAAACCTCTACATTAATGAAGATGATTGGGCTAAAATACACTCGCCAAGACTAAAAGATGAACAACTTAAAACACTCAAAATAAGAGCGTACGGCCATGTTGAAAAGGCAGAAAAACTTATCAATGAGATGGAAGAATTTAGCTTCGATCAGTTTGAGGAACTATTCTTTGAATCTAGCAAGCCTAAAATGAGTTTGAAAATAGATGCCTGGTTTAATAGATACATAGATGAACTAGGCAGGCAAGGCAGGGTGGGTACTCAATCTTCCTACAAAACAACACTTAACTCCTTTATTGGATATAAAGGTAATGTTACGATTACTCAAATTGATAAGAAGTACTTGATGGGATTTGAAGAACTTCTTACAGAAGAAGGCAAGTCACCTTCAACTATTGGTATATATATGCGCCAACTAAGGGCAATCATTAATCAAGCAATCGAAGAAGGGATACTTAAAAGTGAAAACTACCCTTTCAAGTCTTATCAAATACCCACCTCTAGAAATATCAAGAAGGCTTTGAATGATGAAGGCCTAAAATTACTACTTGAATACAAACCAAAGGAAAAAGACTTAGTTATTGCACTTGATTTTTGGTTGTTAAGCTATTTATGTAATGGCATGAACATGGTGGATCTACTTCACTTAAAACCAGAAAACATAAACGGGTCCTACTTAAGTTTTGTCAGAGAAAAAACAAAACGAACTAAGAAAAAGAACTTAAACCCAACAAAGGTTGCATTAAATGAACGTGCAATTCAGATCATTGATAGACTAAAAACCAGAGTAAAAGGTAGGGTATATTTATTCCCTGTATTGGAAAATTGCGAAAACCCTAGAGCTGTAAAAAACAAAACACAAGCATTTATAAAAAAAGTGAACGCAGGTATGGAAGTCATAAGAGAGCGTTTAAAGATAAATCAAAAACTAAACACCTACAGTGCCAGACATAGTTATTGCTCCAGGTTAATGAGGATGGGTGTAAGTGCCGAATTTCTGAGGGAGGCACTTGACCATAGCAGTGTTCTTGTCACACAAAACTATATGGGTGACTTTGAAGATAAAGTAAAAGCAGAATATGCTAACTTGCTAGTAAACATTTAATAATATGAAAGGATCATATTTAAAGGAAATTGAAAATCTACTTGAAAAAGCTATAACTAAAGTATGGATAGAAGAAAAAATTGAAAGTTTTAAGTGTGTAGAGGGCTATAATGCATTGGAAGAAAAGGTAGTAATTCAGAATATAGAAGCAGATAGAACTCTAGATAATGAAGATCCTTTCATTTACCATAAATTTTTAGATGAAGAAACAGGAAGAGAATATACAACAATAACCGAAAATATAATTAAAGAAGAATCTATCGAAGTCGACAGTACAATTATTACAATAAGTGACTATTGCTGGTGCAGTGATCAAAATAAAGAAAGATGGGTATCAATTGGATATAATAAATCTAGCAAATACTTTGATTTAGAAGATCTAATGATGGAAATAGTAAAAAATTTAGAAAACGAGATTTCGGACTTAGATAAAATCGCATCTCACACTGTTTTAATAAATGCAATATCAATAGTACAAAATTTTTTCTGTAGTTTAATTTTAAAAGTTGAATTTAAAGTACATCAAGGTCTATTATTAAATTTAAATACACAGTGCTCTAATTATATTAGATACCACTTTCAAAGCGTTTTTAAAAATCATGCCAATAGTTATATAAATACAGATACACTAGATTTTTATTTGGACCGCAATCAACTAGCAGGCCTAATTCATTTACTAATAGAAACTGAACTATTGGAGCCACTTGGAAGAAAAACTAAACAAAGAATAGGGAAACTTGACTTCTTTGAAAAATACTTTAGATGGACAGATCTAGAAACGAATGAGAAAAAGAAACTTACGCATCTATCATCCGAAATAACTAAAATAAAGAACTCTGAAAGGGCCGAAGGCTTTCATACTGTATTCAAAACAATAGCTAAAACATATAGTATCATTACATCTCCTTCGCCTAAAAGATAGTTAGGCGAGAATTATTTGACAATTCTGGAGCTTTGTTGAGCAAACATACAGGGAGATACGTTTAATACCGTTTGTTAAACCATTCTTCTAAACGGCTGTATGATTTTTTAATCAACAAAGTTTAACAAACATGTCAAACGATTATTTAACTTTAAAAGAGTTACAGGAAATGACAGGATTCAGCAAAAGCTATATATACAAGCTGACATCCTCCAGAACAATTGGTTTTTTTAAGCCTTTTGGCAAGAAAGTCTACTTCTCAAAGGCAGAAATAGATGCAAAGTTCAAAACGAACCGTATTAGTTCTAAAAGCGAAATTTTAGAAGCAACAACATCAACAAAAGGAGGTAATCATGGAAACTAATTACCTACCACTTGCCGAAGATGCTATAATTGAAGCTCTCTCAGGTGTAAACATATACGAAAGTGAACTAGCATCTCAGGATGCTGATCAACTAGAAGCCTATCTTAATAGTAAGTGGGATTTTAAGATCAATGAGATAAGAAGTAAAGTTGAGTGGAAGCTTAAAAGTGAAGCAGTTTTTAAAGAATTAAGAGAAATTGATCTTAATTCTTTGTATAGAATCTGTCGTAAAGAGTTTCCTAAACTCAAACGTCCTGATTTGCAAAGCATATTGTATTCAGACTTTTCTCCAAAATACAATCCATTTGAAGCATATGTTGATAACCTTCCAGAATGGGAAGAGGAATATGATTTTATTAGCATGCTGGCAAATACAATTCAAACACCTAACCAGGATCATTGGTTAAAATGTTTTAAAAAGTGGTTTGTTGCAATGGTTGGTTGTATGTTAGTTGATGAAATTGTAAATCATAGCGCTCTTGTGCTGTATGGTGGGCAAGGTCTAGGAAAAACAACATGGCTAGACAATCTTGTGCCAAATGAACTAAAGGAGTATAAACATAATGGATTTGTAAACCCAAAGTCTAAAGACACTTTTGTTGCACTATCAGAAAAAATGTTTATTAACATTGACGAATTAGAGGCATTAAGGGCAAATGAGATTGGTGCATTTAAAGCAATGGTTACCTTGCCTTCAATTAATGTACGACGTGTTTATGGGCATTATACTGAACAAATGCCTAGAAGGGCTTCTTTTGCTGCTTCTACAAATGATAAAGGAATTCTAACCGATGTTACTGGCAGTAGACGTTTCTTAATGTTTGAAACATTAAATATCAATTATCAGCACGATGTTCCTTTAGAAGGTGCTTATGCACAAGCATTGGCACTCTTACGTGATGGATTTAAATTCCATTTTGATAAAGAGGATATCCAAGAATTGAATGTCGCGAATGAGCAATTTAAAGCAGTAAATATCGAGGAAGACTGGGTTGATGAATTATTTATTATTGCTGATGATATTGAAGAAGCTGATTTTGTTGGTAGCGCAAGTATTGTTACACAATACATTGCAAAAGCAAACAATGTGAAATCAAATATTTCAATGATCAACAGAATAGGTAAAATCCTTACTCGTAAAGGCTACCATACTTTCAAAAGAAATAACCGTAAAGTATATGCCCTGAATTTTGTCAAAACAGACGATGAAATTACAGCTGCTTCAGCACAGGAGAGCCTAGTTGAAATCATTGAGGCAGGCTAGGTAACCACTTTTTAAAAAACAATTTATTTATCGCTGGTGCAGGGTGTCAATGGATACCCTGCACCAGCAAAAATTAATACTAATGGCAGGAATAACAAGTATACAATGGACAGATTCAACGGTTAATTTTTGGATGGGCTGTCAAAAAATATCAGAAGGTTGCAAATTTTGTTACATGTATCGAAATCAAAGCAAAAATAATGTAGATCCAACTGTAGTAAGAAGAACTTCTTATGAAACATTCAATAAAGCTCAAACTTGGTCACGACCTCGTAAAATTTTCACATGTTCTTATTCTGATTTTTTTATTGAAGAAGCAGACGCTTGGAGAAATGAAGCATGGGAAGTAATAAAAATACACCGCAGCATCAATGGCAGATTCTAACTAAACGCATAGATAGAGTGAAAGACTGCCTACCTGATGATTGGGGTCCAGATGGTTATCCAAATGTTTGGTTGGGTGTAACTGTAGAAAATCAAAAATATCTTTCTCGAGTTGAGAAATTAAAAGAGATACCAGCAGCAATAAAATTTATATCAGCAGAGCCATTAATAGGAGAAATTAAATTCAATGAGTTTAATCCAAATTTATTAAATGGAATAGACTGGATCATTGTAGGTGGAGAGTCAGGCAATGAGTTTGGTGAATACAGATATAGAAAATGCGAATTGGATTGGATTGAATCAATTATCAATGAGGCAAAGGCAAATGATGTAAAAGTTTTTGTGAAACAGGTTGGATCATATCATGCCAAAAAACTAAAACTAAACGATAAGTTTGGTGGTGATCCAGCTGAATGTGATACAAAATTTAGAGTGCTTCAATTCCCAAAGTTTAAGTTGAATTTTGTTTAATAAAAATTTTAAATTGTACAAGGGTCTCAATAAGTAAATTGAGACCCTTTTTATGATATCCGTATTTATTAGTTTTCTCTTTCTGACACAATAGTGAAATTATCATAATTAGAAGTAGGAAATCTTAACACTATAGTGAAAGATTTATTGTCGCCATATTTACTTCTTAACTGTTTCCAATTATCAATCAAATAATTTGCTGATCCAATTGTCCCATGTTCTGAAAGTCCTGCTACATAAAATAAACTGCGTGATTGACTACCATTATGTAAAACAATTCTTTGAATAAAGCCATTTAAGGTGTCATTAAGTGGTGGTAAACTGTCTAATTCAATTGATTGGAAATCATTAGAAAATTTGATTTTTGATTCTGAGTAAGCTTCTATTGCTTTTGATACTTTATTGTAACCAGGGCTTCCAAATGAAACTAATGAGCAATTAACTTCGATTTCGTTTTCTGTCAATGGTGATGGAATTGAAGTCACTTTTATATCAGAAAATAAAATTTTACTTAAAAAAGAAGGACTATCACTTATTGATGGAATCAGATAATTAAATTTTTCTTTATATTTAGAAGCAGTCAATTGTTCATTGTAAACTATAGTAGTTCCTTTATAATTTCTTGGTCTATTGTCTACACCTAAAGAACCGCCTTGTAATATTCTTAGGTTACCTAAATATATTACAAGTCTTTTTGAATTTTTTATTCCAAAAAAACCTAATAATTTTCTACGTTCTGTAAAAAAATACACGAGCCAACCAAATATAATTAATAAAGCAAGAAAAATAATGTTGGATATTACACCACTAATGATATTATCTTTCATTTCACAATATTTTATTTTTATGATATTAAACTAAAACTCAATATAAAAGTACGTAGAATTACCTAACAAAGATTCAGTAAATATACTGAATTCCTATACTTTAAATATTAATGATCTAAGTTGTTAGATTCACTCCTGTTAGATAATAATCTTAAATAATATAAGGAATTATATGTACCAAAACAGATTTACGATGATAAAAAAATAAATGGTTTTGTAATTAAACCTTTTTTTAAATCGATTTGACGAAAGTCAATAAAACCCTCTGTATATTGATTTTTAGACAGAAGCCCTGCAAAGTAAAATATTCGCTTGTCCTTTTTAATTATTAAAATGGAATCAAATGACTCGTTGACGATCTTAACCTTTGGCATCTCCCCAAACTTAATGACTACATTATTATAAGATTGCCCATTTACAGAAATAGAAGAAAACTTATTGTAATCGCCATAGTTTTTATATGGTACATCAATATTTAAATATTTTTTAAAAAAAATAAATGGGGATGTTTTCAAAGTTGCTCTTTCATAATATTCTATTCCCTCAACACGATCATTTAACTTAAACGCATCTGCTAATTTTAAATCATTTAAAACTCCATTTCTTATTAAATCCAATTCCTTTATTGTGAATTCAAATTTTATAAAGTCTTTGCATAAGATCCAAAGATCACTGTAAAAATCATTCATATTAATCTTCGTCTATCATGTTGTAAATTACAAATTCATTTGGGAATTTAATGTTGGGTATCCAAAAAGGATCGCCATTCCATCCATTCTCAAGCTTGCCATTAACTCTATATAAAGTTAGTACAATTTCTGATTCAAATGAGTCACCTACTTTCCGGTCATTAGGACTTAATAACGTTCCAGTTCCTTTGGAAATATTTCGATTTCTGGCCAATAATAATTTAACTTTCACATTTGGTCTTCTTTGCTGAAAAGCATAAACTGAATTAATGAATTTATTTTTATCCCAATCGTCATGAATATACACACCAAGATTGTCAAAAATTTTAAATAAAAGTTCTACTTCAATATCATGAAGACCATCAAAATAATTAATTAAAATAGGGTCAATATTAGATGCATTATTTTCAAAAGGATAATTTGGAAAATAATTAACACCACCTGTTAAAATATTTAAAAACTTATTAGCAATTACATTTTTTCTTGTTGGTAAGATATTTTCAGGCAAAATAATCTGAATTCCATCTATCCCTTTTTCTCTTATCTGATTAATTAACATGTTGTTTGATTCATTAATGCCAGAGAAAATCTTAAATAAAGTAGGCGGTATAAATACTCTAATTAAACCACTAGCACGATCATATCCAAATATTCGACTGTGTTGCCAGTATGTATCAGCTTGAAACCTTTTAGCTTTTCTACAATAATATACAATTTGTAGTTTTGGAATTGTAATTCCCCGTCCTAATGAATTACCTCCAACAATAATATTGTACCCTGAATTGTAATTAATATTAATAGGAGTATTAGAATTCAATACCACTATCTGAATCAAAACTTCATTTAAAATTTGATTTATTTGAGATAGAATATCTTCAAATGGCGTGATGTCAGGCTGAGTTACTTGAATTTTTGACCAAATTAATTTCAAGTCTTCAGCAAGTAACACATACTCCGAGGGATCATTTATTGCATAAATAAATTCATTCAAAGCCTCACCTATTTGCTCAGCAAACGTTTCATGATGTGCTACTCTTACACTTGGATGAATAAGAAAATTACATGTATTTTGACCAGTATATTTAAAATGGCCTAAAACTATTAAATAATTTAGAATCGCATTTTTAAGCCCATCAGGCAATATTTCCCCTGATTTTGTAATTTCATCAAATTCGAATTCTTTAGTATATTCAATTGAATAAGGTTTTGGTAATGAGAATAATAAATTACCGCCGACATAACCTTCTCCAGGTGGAAAATAAAAGACAAAGTCAGGTTTCCATCCACTGAGTAAACTTTGCAATAGTACTGATTGTGGTGTAGCTGTTAATTCAATATATAACGATGAGTTAAACAGTTTTTTTATTTCTGACAAATGGCTATTTATTGTACTGACCTTGTTTTTGTTAACCAAAGTATTTAAACTTGATGCATCAGCCTCATCATCCACAATTACAATTGGTCTGCCAATTAATTCTGATTTGCCACCTATTAGATTTTTCCACTTCTTTAGAATATTAGTGTTTTTCTTCAAAACAAGTATAAGTGGCTTTTGTAAATCCCATGAAAGAAATTTCACATCATCATATTCATTACAATTTATACTAAAATCAAACGAATCACAGAGTCGTTCAAATGTCTGCTTATGCAGATAAACGTTATCTGTGGTTAAAAATATAAAAAAGGGGATGTCTTTTTCAGCAATTTTTGAAATTACACCCAATATTTGAGCAGTTTTTCCACTTTGCACATTTCCTAGAAATAATGCGTTTTTATGGGATTTAAAATCAAAATGCTCATCAAACAAATACATGAACTGTTTTGTGTTTTCAATTACGTTATCAGCTAGTAAACGTGATTTAGCCAGTACTTTATTTTTGTAGCTTTCGAAATACATTATCATATATTAAAACTTAAAAACCATAAATTAACTACATTCGTTTTAGCAAGGTTTATGTAACTGCGTCCATAGTTATCAAGAACTTGGTCTGTTACTGGTTCACCAACCTTTAGGCAATTTGCGCTTTCTAGGCGTCCTTTAAGCCATTTCCCAAGTATTTTTAAATCGTCATTCGATCTAAGGTTTTTCGAAAAATCACCAGAAGTTTTACATTTGAACTTCCAGCCATCATCCGTAATTACGTCAAATTCCTTACAATAAGGGAAGTCACTTTTTTGTGTAATTGAATTAGAAACAATTAATTCAACTTCATACCAAGGACGAGGTGTTACAAAGCCTTTTTTATTCACTCTCCCTTTACCAAAGAACGCATTCAAGTTGCTTTTAGGTTCGGTTTTAATTGGAAGTTTAAACTCTACACCAGTTAAATTTGTTTTTATCTCTGTAAGTAAAACAGGATCGACCTTCTCAACTCCGTATTGATTTTCAAGTAGTGTGTTTTTTTCAATGAATGAGTCTATGACTACTGAATCAAATGGTACACTTAAATTTCCAATTAAAGATTTTAAATAAGCGTTGTATTTTTTTACATCTTCGCTTTCTGTAATTAAAACATCTGCTTCATAGTTCATTGGATTTTTGGAAATGCAACTATCAAGATTACTACTACCTATTATTATTGCAGGTGATATCAATTGCCCATCAAAATAATACATCTTGCCATGGAACTTTCTGGTATTACTTAAAAATATTCCACCTAATGATTTTGAAGTCAAAATTTGATTCAAAGAACTTGCTGCCTCATATTGTGAACGAGTAAAACCTTCAAAATAATGCATGCCAATCATTAGTTCAATTTTTGGCTTATGATTGATTTCTACAATTTTACTTAACTCAATTAATGAATCTGATGAAATGTATCCTGTAGCCATTGTAATTGAATCACTATCCCTCAAGTAGTCAACGAAAATTTCGTTTGAACTTTTAATTCCTGGGAAATTGGCTGGATGCTTATTTGAAAGTAGTAGTTCCATTACTCAAGAATTATTTTCAAACGCTCCGAAAAGCTCATTTTTTTATTATCAGCTAGCACTCCTTTAAGGTCAATTTTGGTATAATCTCCTGTAAAGAGTGGCATTAGTGCCTTTGCAGTTTGACGCACTCCATTTGGTGGTACAGCATTTCCAATTTGGCGACGAACTTCAGATACTGAGCCATGAAATACAAATTTGTCAGGAAAGGATTGAAGTCTTGCTCGTTCTCTATTAGTTAATGCTCGTGGTTCAGGGTAATGGTAGCCCCATGTTCCACCTCCACCAGCTGCAATGATAGTTTTTGATGGCTCATCAAGTTTTACTCTTCTATAAACATGACTAATCATACCTTTAACATATAATGGATGATTTTTTGGAATATTAGTAAAGTTCCCCCCTTCAGGAATTAATTTAAGTAAATTCTTTGTCTTTTCAGCAATGTTCATATGCTCATTGTTTATTTTTATTTTTTCGACCCCTTTAAACGCATCAGATACAGTTACAAATGGCTTTTTCCCATTTGGTCCATGCGTAGGTTTAGGGTGATAAAAATCAAATCCAGTATCAACTCTAATCCCAACAATTAACACACGCTCTCTCAATTGTGGGACACCATATTCTGCAAAATTATATAGCTTAGCTTTTACGACATAGCCAGGTGCAATACTTTCAAAGTCTTTAATAATTTGTTCAATTGCTTTTTTATTATTTGCTGTCAGGATACCTTTAACATTTTCAGCAATGAAGGCTTTTGGCTTTTTTGCATCAACAAATCTTAAAAAACTTTTATACAAATTTCCTCTTTCACCATTTAAACCTGGTCTTTTCCAAATCATAGAAAAATCTTGACAAGGGAAGCCACCAAGAATCAAATCGCAATTTGGAATTGACTTGTCATTATATGGATCAATTTTTTCTACATCACCAACAACTATTGGAGCATCAAAATTTGACTTGAAAGTTTCACATGCATCTGGATTAAAATCATTTGCCCAAACTGTATGATAGCCTTCTAATTCAAACCCTAGATCTAAACCTCCACAACCAGTAAATAGACTGATAACTTTGGGTACTTTTGATTTTATATTCTTACTTTTCATTTTTTTAACTTATGTTTAGATTGTTTTTTTATAGGCTATTAATACAATTTCCCATTGCGTTTATAATAAAAGGTTCATTTTGAAATTCATGAAGAATTTTTTTTGACAAAAAATGAATCTGTAGTTCCTTGTAATCCAAATCAAAAAAATTTGCTATTTTTCTTAACACGATAGAATTCACTTGTCTCTCACCATTTTCAATTTTACAAAGCATTGAAATGTCAATAGCTAATTCATCAGCAACAACTTTTAAAGTTAGTTGCTTACCCTTTCTTAAACTTTGAATATAATTTCCAAATTTGGCATTATTTTCCATACTTTTTTTGACAACACTGTCAAAAATACTTAAATTATCTAAGTTAAGACGACCTAATTTTTTGACAACATTTTAAGAGAGTAACAATTCATTAATTATAAAAGAATTTAACAAAAGTGAAGAATTAAAAGCTAGCCCACTTGAAATCTTTAAGAATTTATATAATTTCCTTATCTTTGCTAAATCATCAAGAACCCAAAAGGGTACCAACCGAGAGTTACACTCCGCGGTGGTGGAATTAGATGAGGACAATTACAGTCAAAATAAAACGTAATTCCCTTTCAATTTTTCTTGGTGTGATTTTTAACCTTAAAATATCATACCATGGGTGTACAAATAGAGTTTACTAAAACCTTGTTGGACTGCATTTTGACCTTCGATTCCTTTGATTTTGAGGTAAAAGGAGTCAAATTTACCAAAGGCGAGTTCCAAAGGAAGTCAGTCATTTGTCAAATATCAGTCATCGAGCTAAGAACTAAGCTAAAGATGACGCTTAAAGTCTCAAGACAAGACATGACCTTGAAGTTAATTAGCCCTTTAAAGGGTATAGAATCCAGTGCTTGCCATATTCCTGTTTTCGCAAATCCTATTGGCAGAGGGTATATCAATGAAGAACATGATAACTTTTCCGAACGTGGTGCCAACTCGTTACTTAGTGCCATGAAGGACGTAACTAGTATTTTTAAGCTAACTACATTGTCTCCAAATGTCATCCTCACCTATTATTATATTGCTTTTGAAAAGGCAAGAATGATAAACCAAAAGGCCGAATTCGGAAAGTTGTGCCCTCAAACTCCAGAAGGCAAAGTGGCTTACAGTTTTTTAACTAAAAATATATCTAGCTTATTCGGTTTTAATACTTTCTGTGAACAAGACTTGCTAATAAGCCTTCAAAACATTATTAATAACAATTATGAAATTTTCGAAACAGAATTAAACTAAAAAATTAAAATCATAAACTATGGGCACAATTAGCGGAAGCAGAGAAATCGACCTACGTACACTTAAGAGCTTTAGTGAATATGATATACTAGGCGGAACCTGCACAATGCAGTGGTTTTATGGCCTTTTGGGATTATATCCACTTGAGTATCTACATTTTAGTCACGACACCCCCTTTCATCTTCCTTACAGGAAAAAAGCAAGAGAAAGTCTTGTGTACAAGATTGAATGTCAACTCAGTAAAATACTTAACACTGATCTAACCGATGAGAAAGTGACAAAATTAATTGAAATTTTCAAACAACTAAATCATTTATTGGATCAATAAATTGACCCTATTTATTTGTAAAATTATTTATTTAAGAAAAGTCATAATCTATGAAACAAGGCGACAAGGTTATCTGTGTCGATAACAAAAATCTAGCATCACACCCTAACAGTTTCGACAAGCCTCTACTTGAGGGAAATATTTACCATATCCGTGAAATGGTTCCTGGCTATGAATATAAAGGGCAACCCGATGGAGTCAAACTCGAGGAGATCAGAGGTAAAATAGGAGAATTACTATGCCATGACGGTGTAGTCAGATTCATAGAAACACACTTTAGACAAAGTAGATTTAGAGTCATTGACGAGGTGGATATCGGGAGTTATGAAGTTATTAGAGAAGAATTAATCACCATACTAAACGAAAAATAATGAACGAAAATAAACCACTGAAATACAGAACAGTTGAACATTACGAAGAAATAGTAAAACTCAACCTATGTAGGCATTTTTATAAATTTTACATTTTGAAAAATGTCTACCATCCCAAGAAAGACAATTTATGGATTGATCGACTAAGTACTTCTCATATACATTTTGAGGCCAATGTAAAAAATTATGAAGGAGTAGATTTCAAAATAAGATGGTCAACCTATTTAGCTGTCATGGCGAATCAAACATTAAACTAAACTTAAAAATAATAACAATGAGTCAATTAATTACACCATTTGAACAAACTACATCATTTATCTTGTCTACTGGTAATCAAAGATTAAAAATTAAAACTGAACTAGCTAGCTCTGATATTGAAATATTTCAAGCATTAAACTATAGAACTAAAAAAGAGTTTACCCAGCCATTAACATTAAAATTTAGCAATCCTCTTGCTCAATCTTTCGTTAAAATGAACTTTAGTTTTCCTGTGGAAATGATCGCAGTGGACTACCTTACTTACAAAGTCAAAAAGGCCCAATTCATCCCAGCCAAAAAAGAAGGTGGAGACTTTATACAAGGATTTTCTGAATACAAACTAATTATATTTGGTCCTAAAGGCTTTTGTAAAAAAAATAAAATTGAAGAAGATAAGACAATAATTGAAATTAAATAAAATATTATGAATCCACTCATTCAAGCATACACTAATACAGCATTTAAAGTATTTGAACCGTCAACAATAATCAAAATTGGCAAAAAAAATGATTCACTAAATCAACAAGTATTGTGCTATGATGCAAATGAATGTAGCCTTATTATTAGTCTACCAAGAAAAATCTCTTGATTGGCGCAAAACAAAATGCATCAGTAAAGAGGACATCTTAATGATATCTAAAATATTGGAAATTCAGACTGACAATAAATTCAAAAGCAAAGATTAAAATAATAATTTTTTTTAGTGATTACAAGAAAACGGCTTTAGGGAACACTGCCACACTTGTGAAAGCAATAAAAAATAAAGGCATTTCTTTGAGTTGCTTAAACAATGATATGTTAGTTGACAGTTGGTATTAAGACAAAGTCTGTTTTAAATTTTAATTGCACATAAATGAGTCGATGTATACGACCAAAGAGACTTTAGTGGTTCAAATTGAAAAATGCAAATTATTGACCTCAATTACTATATATATAGCATTAACCAAATTTTTTCTAATGTAATAGCGATGTTTTCATATCCCCCTCCCTCTAACTATTTTAATTAGCAGCCCCCCTATGCTCTAATCTGGAAGATTATTTCCAAACTAGCCAATAACTAAAAAAGTTATTTATTTACGAGACATGGGACCACTCCCCATTCACACCCCTCGTACATCTGGGCACCCAGGGGTATCCTCCTAGGCTCGGATATCAAGAAGTGCTATTTCATTTAACCACAATTAAAATATTAAAAAATGGTAACAGTAACAAACTACACAAGTAGAAAAAGAAAAGACGGAGCATCATTCCAGGTGCTTGAATTAACAGGCGGTGTTGAACTTGTTCAATCTCAAGAGACAGGTAAATTCTATGCAACAGCACGCAGGACAACTATTCCTTGCACATTTGACGAAACTATAGCTAAAGGGCTTGTAGGAACCCAAATGAAGGGTGATGTTGTAAGAGTAAAAGTAGATGCCTATGATTTTATAAACCCCAAAAATGGGGAGCTAATTAAGCTACAACACAGCTATTCTTATCAACCAGAAGGCTCTACAGAACTAATTGGATCTAGTAGGATTGAATCTTTAGAAATGGCTTAGGATGGAAAAACAGAAGAACATTGTTTCAAAATACCAATAGTAGGTCAAATAACAACTAATCGCTACGAAAGTATCTAGTTGGAACAATGTCTTTAGTGGTTAGTAAATGAGGGACTGGGTGGAGTAATCTGCCTGGTCCTTATTTATAGATTATTAATAAGATATGTGGTAAATTCACTTGATTTTGCCATATTTATCAAATTTTTACCAGGATTAGATTCTTGATAGGACTTTAATGAATCAAGTAAAAATTGTAAAGTCTTATTAAAATTAACTTCATTTATGCTTTCAATTTCGAAATTTGAAATATCATGAATAGTTATATTCTTAATCCCTTTAATTATTCTTGGAATTAAAAAAGCTAAATGTATTTTAAAATTCGCGGTATTATTTTTTTGTTCAATTGAATTGATATTTAGCCATAGTTCATTAGTTTTTTTAAATATCAAACAACAATTAAGATAGGCTTTAAAATCTTTAGATGGATCAAAAATGGATTGATATGACCTTTCTTCTTTTAGTAATGAAGTTGGTCTTGCCCTAGATGTATGGGGCGATTTATACAAAATTGCATTTATTGATTGTGCAGCAGTTTGAATACTAAAGACTTTTGATGAAGGCTTACCTTGATTTTTATAATAATTCTTTCTCCTGTCATAATAGTATCCTGAATTCAAAAAGAATAATTCTAGATTTCTTTGAATTTCATCAGTTGCTCTTAATAATGTAGGAGATACTGGGCTTTGACTATTTGTAGATGCAATAATATTATCTATTGTTTCCTTGTTTTTGTTTACAATAACTTTTACTAGGACAGACCTTTCGTCGCTTGGATTGTTTTGAAAATTATTATAAATTGAAAATGAAGTTTGAAGTCCATTTACTATCTGAACATTTTCCATTGATAATTTTTTTCCAATTTGACTTGATTCTTCAGCTATTAAAGTAATGCCATTATTTAACCACCAAAAATCATCATCACCTTTCAACTGTATAGATGATTTTATTTTATTATTAACATCTACTGCGCCTTGAAAATGTCTAATATTACTTTCGAAAAGCTCATCTCTTATTTCATTTTTCTCAGATGTAAGGAATCGTTTATATTCCGATAGTTTTACGATTCCCAAATAACCTATACCAAAATCATTATAATTCGTTGAAAGTGGCTGTTCCTTAAATTCAATTGAGATCCTACTATTGTACTGAATTTGATAAAATTTTAAAAGTTCAGCAGAACTAAAGTTTGAAAATGTAACATCCTGTGTGTAAAAAGTTTGACTTGCTATTGATTTTAGTTGTTCAATTTTACTAATAAATGCAGCATTTATGCTAACTTCTGTAGCAATACAACAATATACAAAATCAACAAATATTTTTCCTCCATTAAAAATTGTTTTTTGCCAAACGTTACGTAATAATAATATCTGATTAACTAATTCGGAATTGAACCTAACTAACAAGTCATTTTCGTTTTTACTCAAATCAAAAAGCTCTGGTGTTGTTGTAATTAATTTGTCAAGTGCGGTTTCTTTAAATGAATTTTCTTTTTTACATTGAGAAATAATAAATCTTGATGTAGTTTTATTTGTAAAATTTAAATCTGAAAGTTCATCTTCATTTTCTATATATTGATCATTTACTAATACTATTACAGAATCAATTCCGCCATCACAACTTCCATCAACTATAGAAGCAATTATATTTTCATAACTTAAATTATAGTGTTTTGTTATTTGAGTCAATGCGAAAACTTCAAAAATCTCACTATCTCTTAGCGTTATTTCATTTGTTTGTTTAAACTGATGAATACATCCTTCTAGGATTATACTATTATTACTCATAACTGCTTTTATTAAAACTAATGAAATTTTATCAAATTCAAATTCAGTAAATACTCTTATTTAACACAAAACAAATTCACATGCAACTACAAAAAGCATCACGTAAAAGGCATCCATTAAGATGTCTCTCCAAGGTCCAAGTGGATCTGGTAAAACATATTCTTCATTACTACTAGCTTATGGTCTATGTAATGACTGGTCCAAAATAGCCGTAATTGACAGCGAGAATCATAGCTCCGAGCTATACTCCCATCTAGGAGACTACAATGTACTCCAGTTATCAGCACCGTTCACACCAGAGAAGTATGTGCAAGCAATAGAAGCATGTGGGCAGGCAGGCATGCAAGTTATTATCATAGATAGTA
>JACCDH011627791.1_pt1 | contig 16371 bp, 16 predicted proteins | sample 7442481 | NCBI WGS metagenome assembly JACCDH01 (sample SAMN15323433, study PRJNA562643) | freshwater metagenome | isolation source: river surface water | place: USA:Blue River Watershed | collected 2017-08-15
CCTGCTTCAGCAACCACTTGTGCTTCACGCGCATGTTGTTTTGCGTTCAATACATTGTGCGGAATATTTTTTTGACGAAGCATTCTACTTAACAATTCACTTACTTCCACCGAAGTCGTACCCACTAAACATGGACGACCTTCGTCACGTAATTTTTCGATGGCTTCAATGACTGCACCAAATTTTTCACGCTTTGTTTTAAATACCATATCCTGTTCGTCCTTACGAACTGCTGGAATATTGGTTGGAACAGTAACCACATCTAATTTATAGATACTCCAAAACTCTGCCGCTTCTGTTTCGGCGGTACCTGTCATACCACCTAGTTTGTGGTACATTCTAAAAAAGTTTTGCAAAGTAATGGTTGCATAGGTTTGTGAAGCTGCCTCAATTTTTACATTTTCTTTTGCTTCAATAGCTTGGTGTAAACCATCGGAATAGCGGCGGCCTTCCATAATACGGCCTGTTTGCTCATCCACAATTTTTACCTGACCATCAATCACTACATATTCCACATCCTTATCAAATAAAGTATAGGATTTTAATAATTGATTCACCGTATGAATACGATCGGCCTTAATACTATAGTCGGAAATAATTACTTCCTTTTGTTGTAGCTTTTCCTCTGCAGATAATCCCGCATTAATATCAATGGCATTTAACGCAATACTAATGTCTGGCAATAAGAAAAAGTTAGGGTCTTCGCCCGCACCTGTAATCAAGTGCAACCCTTTCTCTGTTAATTCAACCGAATTGTTTTTTTCATCAATATGGAAATATAAGTCCGTATCCACATGATGCATTTCTCTTTGCTGATCGGCTAAATAATGGTTTTCTGCTTTTTGCAATTTAACCCTCACGCCTGGCTCACTTAAAAATTTAATCAACGCCCCATTTTTGGGCAAACCTCTAAAAGCACGATATAATGCAAGGCCGCCGTCCTTAGGATCGTCATTGCCTTCGCTTAATTTTTTCTTTGCTTCAATCAAAGATTGACTCACTACTTTCTTTTGCGCCTCCACTAATTTTTCGATTCTTGGTTTTAAATCAAAAAATTGTTGCTCGCCTGTTTGGTGACCAACGGGACCTGAAATAATTAAAGGTGTACGGGCATCATCAATTAATACACTATCCACCTCATCCACCATGGCATAGTGATGTTTACGTTGCACCATTTCTTCAGGAGTGTGCACCATATTGTCTCTTAAATAATCAAAGCCAAATTCATTATTGGTTCCATAAGTAATATCTGCTAAATAAGCATTGCGACGTTCGTCGGAATTAGGTTGATGTTTATCAATACAATCTACTGTTAAACCTAACCATTCAAATAAAGTGCCATTCCACTCACTATCTCTTTTTGCTAAATAATCATTCACCGTTACAATATGCACCCCTTCCCCAGCTAACGCATTTAAATAGGCTGGCAAAGTAGAAACCAAGGTTTTACCCTCCCCTGTGGACATTTCGGCAATTTTTCCCTGGTGTAAAACAATACCTCCAATCAACTGCACATCATAATGCACCATATTCCAAGTTACTGGGGTGCCGGCAGCATTCCAGGTGGTTTGAAACACCGATTGATTCCCCTTAATTTCAACATATTCCTTTTTAACGGACAACTCTCTATCCAAATCGGTGGCAGTGGACACTAATTCCTCGTTTTCGGTGAAACGACGTGCCGCTTCTTTTACGACAGCAAATGCTTCTGGCAAAATGTCCCACAAAACTTTCTCAATTTCCTGGTCACGGTCCTTTTTAATTTTATCTATATTTTGATAAATCGCATCACGGCCCATAAGGTCCCCCTCGGCTAAAGCTTCCGCTTTGGCTTTTTCGGCTTCAATGAGGGTATCCAAATCGCTGGTTTGGGCCTTTATTTTGGCCTTTAACTGATTGGTTCTATCCCTTAATTGGTCATTGTCTAGGGATTGATAGCTTGTAAAATGGCCATTGATCACCCCTACCAAATGCTGGATTTTCTTAACGTCTTTCTCACTTTTGGATCCTCCAAAAAGCTTATTGATAATTTGCAACATATGCCTTGTAAATAAATGTGTTAATGTTCCTATCTCAATATACGTGCCAAACTTTAATGACAGGCTAATTAAGGGTCTCAAAGGTAAGGATTTGAGGGCAGTTTGGCCATTTTATAGGCTTCCCAATACAAAAAATAACTTGAAGGGTCTGAAAAGTGGAAATTGGGTAAAAATATGATACCTTTGCTCGCCTAAAACACAGGAAATAATAAAGCTATGGCTGGTCAATTAAAAGAAGTAAGAAACAGGATAAAAAGTACTCAAAGTACACAGCAAATCACAAAAGCCATGAAAATGGTAAGTGCTGCTAAATTACGCCGTGCGCAAGACGCCATCACTCAAATGAGACCTTATGCGCGCAAATTACAGGATATGTTAAGCAATATCATTGGTAGTTTGGAAGGCGATATGAATTTGGCTTTGGCGGAAACCCGTCCTGTAAACAATGTATTGTTAATCGTTATCACTTCGGATAGAGGATTATGTGGCGGCTACAATGCCAATGTGGTGAAATTAGCGAAAGCAACTATTGCAGAAAAGTACCCTTCTCAAAAAATTACCATCTGGAATATTGGCAAAAAAGGCTACGAGAGTTTGTCTAAATCGGGCTACAATACCAATGCCGATTTTAAAGATATTTTTTTACAATTGACTTTTGGAAATGTACAAGCTGCTGCTAAAGCGGCGATGGATGCATTTGCCAACAAGGAATTTGATGCCATTGAAATTATTTATAGTGAATTTAAGAATGCAGCTACGCAAGAATTTAAAGCGGAGCCGTTTTTACCAATTCCTAAAATTGCAAAGAAAGCTAACCAAAAGAAAACCGATTTTATTTTTGAACCTCAAAAAGAAACATTGGTAGCCGAGTTGATGCCTAAAATTTTAAATACTCAATTATTCAAGGCAGTATTAGATGCCAACGCTAGCGAACATGGCGCAAGAATGACAGCGATGGATAAGGCTAGTGAAAACGCAAACGAATTATTAAAATCATTGAAAATATCTTATAACCGTGCAAGACAAGCGGCTATTACAACCGAATTAACAGAAATTGTAAGTGGCGCTGCTGCATTAAACGGATAAGGAGCACCTATTATGGAAATTAGTGAAATCATCCCTCATATTGAAGCGTTAATTTTCGCAAGCGATAAAGCTTTAAGCGTAAACGACGTAACTGAATTAGTGAACAATGCATTTGGTTTTTTAGAAGAACGCATTGAAACCGATCAAGTAGAGAGTGCATTAAATGGCATTCAAGAAAAATATGCTACTGAGTTTTATCCATTTGAATTAAAACAAAGTGGTGGCGGATGGCAGTTTTTAACGAAACCAGAATTTCACAAAACAATTGCTCAATTAAATGGAGATAAATTTTTAAAGCGCTTATCCAATGCGGCTTTAGAATCATTAGCCATTATAGCCTATAAACAACCCATCACCAAAGGGGAAGTGGAAGCAATCAGAGGGGTGAATAGCGATTACTCCATTCAAAAATTATTAGAGAAAGAATTAATCGTCATTAGTGGCCGCAACGAAACATTGCCAGGCAAACCATTGGTTTATTCTACCTCCAAAACCTTTATGGACTATTTTGGCATTAACTCAACCGACGACCTACCAAAAATCAAGGAAGTTTTGGCCGACCAAATTGTAGAAGCGACCGTGATTAAGCCTGAAGATTTTACCGACAATGCTGTTTTGGATCAAGTTGCTGAAAACGAGGAGGAGACCCCAAATTTATCCGAGGAAACAGGCGATTACGAGGCGGAATCTAACAAGGAGGATGCAGCCCCTGAAAGCCCTGCTGAATAAAAATTAGTAGAATTTACCTGCCCTTTTTTTCCAAAATTATCTAGCGGATATAAGTCAAGAACCTAGTTCTAATTGTATCTTCGTAGTATGAACTCAAGTTTATCCTACGCGCAATTAAAGGAAGCCGCCAATGAGTATGGCACCCCCTTGTATGTGTACCATGCCGAAAAAATTGCAAGTCAATACCAAAACTTATTATCTAATTTTTCTAGTGAACATACCCGTTTTTTTTACGCGTGTAAAGCACTTACCAATATTCATATTTTAGATGTGGTTAAACGCGCAGGTTGCAATGTGGATTGCAGTTCCATTAATGAAGCAAAATTGGCGTTACATGTTGGCTTCAGTCCAGAAAATATTTTATATACGAGCAATAGTGTAAGCTTTGAAGAAATAGACGAAGCAGTAAGTTTAGGTATTCATGTAAATATTGATAGCTTATCCAACTTAGAAAAGTTTGGAGCCAAATATGGCGCTTCTTATCCTATTGGCGTTCGTGTAAGACCCAATATTATGGCTGGAGGCAATTTAAAAATTTCCACAGGGCATGATAAAAGTAAGTTTGGAATACCTGTTACACAATTAACTGAATTAAAAGCGATTCAAACACAATACAATATTAATATTGCCACTTTGCATATTCATACAGGTAGTGAAATTAAAGATGTAGCCGTATTTATTCAATCAGCGGAGGTATTTGACAATTTGCTTATGCATTTTCCCACCGTTAATGTATTGGATTTTGGAGGTGGCTTTAAAGTGCCTTATCAACCCAATGAAAAAGGAACGGATATGGCATTGTTAGGCGCGGAAGTGAATAAGGCAATGGAGCGTTTATCTGAAAAATTTGGACGCCCCTTAACCGCTTGGTTTGAACCTGGAAAATATATGGTCAGTGAATGTGGCTATTTCATTGCACAAGTGAATGTATTAAAGCAATCTAATGATATTCAGTTCGCGGGAATTAATACTGGCTTGAATCATTTGATTCGTCCCATGTTTTATGACGCTTATCATCATATTGACAATATTAGCAATCCCAATGCCCCACATACCCAATATGCAGTAGTGGGTAATATTTGTGAAACAGATACTTTTGCCTGGGATAGATCCATACCCGCAATTGAAGAAGGTGACTTTTTAGTATTTTACAATGCAGGCGCTTATGGCTATGAAATGGCAAGTAATTACAATGCTAGGTATAAACCTGCACAAGTACTGTTTGAAAATGGGGTATCCAAACTAATTAGCAGAAGAGACACTTTTGAAGACTTATTGTCTTTACAAACTCCTTTAAATTAATAACCATGATTGAGATTAAACATATCGGAAAGAAATTTGACGACAGGGTTATCTTAAATGACATCTCTGCCAAATTCAAACCAGGTATGTGCAATTTAATTATTGGTGCCAGCGGAAGTGGTAAAACCGTTTTAACTAAATGTATTGTTGATTTAATTCAGCCGGACGAAGGTCATATTTACTTTGATGGTATTGCATTTAGTAAAATGCAAAAAGACCAACGTAAAGAATTACGCAATAGCATTGGCATGTTGTTTCAAGGCAATGCTTTATTTGATTCCATGACAGTGGAGGAAAATGTAAAATTCCCATTGGATATGTTTTCTGATTTCACCGAAGTAGAAAAAACGGATAAAGTCAATAAAATATTAGCCCGCGTCAATTTAACTGGCTCAAACGATAAATTTCCTGCAGAGATCAGTGGTGGTATGAAAAAAAGAGTTGGTTTAGCACGTGCCCTAGTGCTTAATCCTAAATACTTATTTTGTGATGAGCCTAATTCAGGATTAGATCCACAAACTTCCATGGTTATTGACAAGCTAATCCATGAACTAACGGTTGAATTTAATATAACTACTATTGTAGTAACCCATGATATGAACTCGGTAATGGAAATAGGGGATTATATTCTTTATTTACACCAAGGAAAAAAAGAATGGGAAGGAAGCAATAAAGACATTATTTATTGTCAAAACGAATTACTAAATAATTTCATTTTTGCCTCTGACTTTTTACAGGACGCCAAATCAAAAAGAATGCAAGATGATCAAAAATAAAAACAAGATAACTATGAAAGCAATTTTAATTGGATGTTTGAGCCTAATGAGTGTTTTAACCAGCTTTTCATTGAAGGCGCAGCAAGCAAACCCTGCTGCTGATTTACCTTATTTGAAGAATAAAAACTTTCCGGTTTTTAGCCTTACTTCCATTGACGGAAAAGAAGTTACCAATAAAGACCTCCCTAAAAACTACAAGTACACTTGCGTAATTATATTTAGTCCCGACTGTTCCCATTGCGAACATGAAGCAGCTGAACTTTCAAAAAATGCAGACAAATTCAAAAACGTGCTGTTTATTTGGGACAGCTACCGTGAAATGGACCTCATCAAGAAGTTTGCAGTTAAATACAACCTTGCTGGCAAACCCAATATTGTAATTGGCCGAGATGGTGCCTATACCCTTCCTACCTTTTTTAGGCCAAAAATGACCCCTTTTGTTGCCCTTTACTACAAAGGTAGTTTTGTGAAAGTGTGGGAACAGGGTGTTGAAGTGCCAGAATTGATTAAAAATACCCAAGGCAAATAATTATTTAATTAACTTTGCCCCGTAAAAAATAACCCTTTATTAAATTATATCCTATATGAAAATTACCGTAGTTGGAGCAGGTGCAGTTGGCGCAACATGTGCAGACAATATTGCTCGTAAAGAATTAGCTAGTGAATTGGTTTTGTTAGACATTAAAGAAGGCTTTGCCGAAGGTAAGGCGCAGGATATGATGCAAACTGCTGCATTGTTAGGATTTGATACAAGAATTTCTGGAAGCACCAATGATTATTCAAAAACAGCAAATTCCGACGTAGTAGTTATCACTTCAGGCTTGCCACGTAAGCCAGGAATGACCCGTGAGGAATTAATTGGCACCAACGCAGGTATCGTTAAAGGAGTATGTGAAAATATTTTAAAGCACTCTCCAAATGCAATAATCATTGTAATTAGTAACCCAATGGATACTATGACTTACTTAGCATTGCAATCCACAGGATTACCTAAGCATAGAATTATTGGTATGGGCGGTACTTTAGATAGCGCGCGATTTAAATACCAATTAAGCAATACATTAAACTGTAGTCCTGCTGATTTAAATGCTTTAGTGGTGGGTGGTCACGGTGATACTACCATGATTCCTTTAATAAAGCATGCAACTTGGAATAGCATCCCAGTAACTAAATTCTTAAGTGAAGAGCAACAACAAACAATCATCAACGACACCATGGTGGGCGGTGCTACATTAACTAAATTATTAGGCACTTCTGCTTGGTATGCACCAGGTGCTGCAGGAGCTGCATTGGTAGAAAGCATTGTTCGTGATGAGAAAAAATTATTTACTTGTTGCGTTAGCTTAAACGGCGAATATGGTCAAAATGATATTTGTTTAGGCGTACCAGTAGTAATTGGCAAAAATGGATGGGAAAAGATTGTTGAAATGGATTTATCAGCTGACGAACAAGCTGCTTTTAACAAAAGCGCAGACGCAGTAAGAAACATGAATGATGTTTTGAAGACTTTATAATTTAAGTTACTTGTACTATAGTTAAAAGCCCCGCGATTGCGGGGCTTTGCTGTTGTATAAATAAAAGTAAACTAAAACAGATGCTGGTAGGAATAGGATTAGCACTATCCATATATATTTTACTTCTTTGGAAGTAAATTTTCTTGTGATTACATCATATATCCCATAGGCCCACAATATGGCAAATGCTAGGATGAGTAAGAGTATTATATACTTCATAAAAAGGATTGAAAAAATTATAAGAAAAAGCAATGTAAGAAACAAGATGCTGCTAAAGTCGCATTGCAGGTGGGCAAAACATCACAAAGCATTTTGCAATCAGGGTTATTGTCACAAGCATCTTTTGCTGTTTTGTAACAGGATCCAGTACAAGATGGCCCTTCATTCACTTGGGCTGAATTACTCTTTACTTGGCCAATTGTATCATCTGTATTTAGCATATTTTTAATTTTAAATTTTTCGATAACAAAAGAAACACTCTTGCTAATTCCAACTCCTTGATAGGCTATGGTTCCAGAGCCATTTTCTTTATTATAATTGCTTGTATTTACAATTAATGATTTAAATGTGGCATCAGTATTTTTTAATGAAAACAAATTCCCAAACTTTTTTCCGTTATTGTATAACACTGACGTTACTATGTACTTTTCAGGGATACCCAAATACAAAATTTCAATTTCAATCGATTTTGTAAAATCAATAACTACATCATTTCCAAATTGCTTGTTGAAATTGACCTTGTTAAAATTGGTAACCAAAGATTGAATATTTGGATTTGTCAGAACCGGTAATTCTTGTTTTGAACTACAAAAATGTAGGAAGATGGATAATATAAAAAAGATACCTAACTGTGTTGAAGATTTTTTCATAAGTATTAGTTTGCATGTTTTGAATTATTGAATATAATAGCAAATAACAATGCTAAAATCATTTAGAAAATAAGTAAATGTGCAAAACAGGAAGACAATTTGAAGCAATACTAAAAAGCACCGATAATGAATTCTAATCTTCAATACAAAAGAAAAAATAAATTGAAATTTTTCTACGTGGATAAAAACAAAGAGAATCTAAAAAAAATAAACTTCTTCGAAATACTCATTCGCTTTCGCAGCAATCACCCCTATATTTTGTTGGCGCATGCATGCGAAGTGTCCTTGAGGGCATTGTTTGGTTCCATAATTGGAACAAGGTTGACAGGATAGATTAGGAACAATGGCATTAAAATACATGTCCTTAACTTGACTATTTAGTTTTGCATTTATAGCCTTGTCTATACTAGGGTAATATGGCTCCACTTGTAAAGCAGGAGAGGTCGCTCCCCAAATGGCTACCGTTTTTTTATGAAAAGCACAGGCAATATACAAGAAGCCGGTATCATGTGAAATGACCGTTTTAGATTGTTGCACCAAAAGTGCAGACTCGTGTAAATTGAATTGACCACATGCATTAAATATTTTAACAGGGTCCACTTTTGCTACCTCTTCCCCCTCAAAAACATCTTCTTTCCCTCCTACCAAAACCACCGGATACTTTAACATTAAACAAAGTGCTTGCAATTTTTCAATAGGTAATTTTTTGGAGGCATAGGAAGCACCAATGACCAGCGCGATATATCCATTTTGATGTGAGGATGGTAATGCATTGGCCCTAAGCTGCACTGTAGCAGGTACAAAATAATCCAAGCCAAGTCCATCATTCACCACACCCAAAGGAGCAAGGGTATCAATACACCTATCACTGATATGACGTTTAGGCATAAAATTTAAATGCAATTTGGTCAACAATAATTTTTGCCAAGATAATTTTTGATAGGATAAAGAAGGAACGCCCAATGCCTTCTTTATTTGATAGGTCCTAAAGTTTTTATGCAAATCAATGATATAATCAAATTGTAATTGCTTTAGTGAATCTATCGTCGCATTTAAGTCTTTATCAAAATAATGGAATTGATCAATATAAGGATTAGCTTCTGTGACCGCTTTCATTGAGGACTTCGTTAAAAAATGTATTTCCACATTAGGCAACTGCTGTTTAGCAGCACGAATGGCTGGGGTGGTAAATACAATGTCACCAATAGAAGAAAAACGTATAAAAAGTAAACGCATATTTTATCATTCATAAATACTACACAATCCTCCTATGGAAGCGGATTGTCTAATTCCAGGTAATCCAAATCCTTATCATAGGTTTCCTCGGTAAACACAAAAGCCACAATAGTTACCGACATGACAATCACCCCTGTCAAAATACCACTTTGGATAATGGTCCAACCCAACTGCTTTTGTAGGATGTCTAAGAATAAAAAGTTGATTAAAGGCAAAGCCCCCCTTACCATATTGGGGATAGTGGTAGCTGCAGTAGCCCTTAAATTAGTGCCAAATTGCTCGGCTGCCATTTGATTAAAAATGGCCCAATAACCAGTACTAAAACCAAGCAAACCACATATTGCATACATACTACTGTCACTATTATTGAGGGTTGAGAAAAATAGCACCATTGCAATAGTATTTAAAATATAAAATACAAGCAAGGCTTTTTTTCTGCTTTTAAAATATTGGCTTACATACCCAATGACTAAATCGCCAATCGCAATGCCTACATATGCAAACATAACTGCGCGCCCTGAGTCAATTTTATTATTTTCCCCGTATAAGCCTTTAGCAAATTGATTGCTATAATTCACCAATACTCCAATCACAAACCAAGTAGGTAATCCAATTAGAATCGCTTTTACATATTTTGAAAATCTTTTTTTATTCGAAAAGAATTGAAAAAAATTACCCTTCTCAATATTGGCCAATTTAGCCGACTCAAACATAAAAGACTCTGCTACACGAATACGTAACACCAATAAGAAAATACCAAGCACTCCTCCTATCTGATAACATAAACGCCAATCGCTTGTATATTGATACGTAAAATAAGCAACCACGGCGCCAAACAAACCAATGCCTGCTACCATACTTGTTCCAATACCTCTTTTATTTTTGGGAAGCATTTCTGACACCAAAGTTATGCCTGCCCCTAATTCGCCTGCCAAACCAATCCCGCCAACAAAACGACAATAAGCATACTGGTCCACTGTTTGCACAAAGGAAGTTAAAATATTTGCTACCGAATACAATAAGATAGAGCCAAATAATACTTTTAATCGCCCTTTTTTATCGCCAATCACGCCCCATAAAATGCCTCCAATTAATAAACCAGACATTTGCCAATTAATAATGTGTGCGCTATCTACTAAAATGGTTTTTTCTGTTGCACCTACACTCATCACACTAGGCTTTCTAACAATCGTAAACAATAACAAATCATATACATCCACAAAATAACCCAAGGCAGCTACCATTACAGGTAAAGACAATAATCCTATCTGCTTATTTTGAGTCATAAGGCTATTTAGATTTATGTGTAATTACTTTAATGATTACGGGCAATGTAGTAATAAAAACAATGCCCAATACAATCACTTCCAAATGCTTTTTTAGGTCAAAATGAAATTGATCCAAAATCCATTTTTGCAAAAAATGACCTGCACATAACATACTTGCCACCCAAGCAATACTTCCTACGATATTAAAATAAACAAATTTCTTTTTATCCATTTGTACAATGCCTGCTACAATGGGTGCGAAAGTGCGCACAATCGGAATAAATCTTGCAATTACTATTGCACTACCTCCATGCTTTTCATAAAACTCTTGTGCTTGTACTAAATACTTTTTCTTGAAAAAAATATTTTCTTTCCAATCATACATGGCTGGTCCCACTTTTTTACCAATATAATAACCAACATAATTCCCCAAAATACCTGCTGTTGCAATAAAGGCGAAAATAATCAGCAAATCCAACCATTGATTATGGGTAACTACAATTTGTCCAGCCAATAGATCGCTATAAATGCCGGCTACAAATAATAAACTGTCCCCTGGCAAAAAGAAGCCGAAAAACAATCCAGTCTCTGCAAAAACAACCAATAACAATAACCACAAGCCCCCATTTTCAATATAGTATTGAGGTTGTAATAATTGGCTCCAATGAAAAGCTTCTAATAAATAGATCATTACAATTAGTTTATACTGTTTGTTCTTCTAAAGCACCCTCCCACTTACTCACCACCGTTGTTGCCAAGCTATTGCCTAGCACGTTGGTCGCAGTACGGAACATATCACAAAAGTGATCGATAGGTAAAATCAACGCAATGCCTTCCGGTGGAATATTAAACATAGCACAGGTGGCAGTTACCACTACGAGTGAAGCACGCGGAACGCCAGCAATACCTTTGCTCGTTAGCATTAGGACCACCAACATCGTTAATTGTGTGCCCATGTCTAAATGAATGCCATATGCTTGTGCAATGGCTAAACTGGCAAAAGTCATATACATCATGCTGCCATCCAAATTAAAGGAATAACCCAATGGTAAAATAAAGGACACTATTTTATCCTTACAACCAAAACGTTCTAGCTCTTCCGTTAATTTAGGAAATACCGCTTCGCTACTTGTGGTGCTAAATGCAATAATTAAGGGGCTAGAAATAATTTTAATTAAGGAAGGCATTCGCTTGCCTAAAATAATAAAACCAACCCCAATCAATACAATCCATAACACCCCTATACCCATTAAAAAGTACAATAAATATTTTCCGTAAAATAAAAATACCGCTAACCCTTTTGTTGCGATCACCGCAGCCAATGCACCAAATACGCCCAAGGGGGCAAAATTCATTACATAGCCTACCATTTTCAAAATAATATGCGCAGCCGTATCAAAAGCTTTAATTAATCCATTGGCCTTTTCGCCCATTGCTGCAGCAGCTACCCCAAAAAAGATACTGAATACTACAATTTGTAAAATTTCATTATTGGCCAATGCTTCAAACATACTTTTGGGAAACACATGCTCAATAAAACCGACAATACTAAAGGACTGTGTTTTGCCCATTAAATCCTTTGCTCCTGTAACATCGGCATTGGACAAAGCAATCCCTTCCCCTGGCTTAAAAATATTCACCAATATTAAACCAATTAATAAGCTCACTAAGGAAGCGGTAATAAACCAAAGTAAGGCCTTTCCTCCCACACGTCCCACTGTTTTGAGATCTCCTAGTTTAGCAATACCAACCACCAAGGTAGTAAACACCAATGGTGCAATAATCATTTGTATTAACCTTAAAAAAATAGTGGTTAATAACTTAATATTTTTTGAGAATGCGTCAATAGTAGATTGTTCCGCATTTTCGTGAATATAATAACCCAATGCTGCACCAGCAATCATTGCAATTAAAATATATACGGTGAGTTTATTTGATTTTTTCATAAGTAGTTAGATGTGCAATATAAGACATAACTGACAAAAAAATACTCCAAAAATGAGGGTGAAAATCCTAAAAAATGAAGCGAAATTTGAGAAAAAAGTGCTATTTTTCAACTTATATTGAAATTGTTCATTAACCCCTATAAGTTTGTAAATCACAAGTTTATAGTTAACTCAAAAACAACACTATGAGTTTATTTAGAAAAAAAGACCTGGCTGAAATGTTGGCACAAGCCGATAATGGCGGCAAAGGCTTAAAACGTACTTTAGGCGCAGGTAATTTAATTGCATTGGGCGTAGGTGCTATTATTGGCGCAGGCTTATTTGTAAGAACAGCAGCAGCGGCAGGACAAGCTGCAGGACCTGCAGTAACTATTTCATTTATTGTAGCAGCGATTGGTTGTGCATTTGCAGGTTTATGCTATGCAGAATTTGCAGCAATGATTCCTATTTCAGGTAGTGCGTATGCCTACTCTTATGTAACAATGGGTGAAACAGTAGCCTGGATTATTGGATGGGCTTTAATCATGGAATATGCATTGGGTGCGGCAACCGTATCTATTGCCTGGAGCGAGTATTTAAACAAACTACTGGGTCATCGAATACCTTATGAATGGTGTCACTCCCCTTTTGAAAGCATGACTGATGCGACAGGAACACACCATGGTATTATGAACGCACCGGCATTGGTTATTTTATTATTATTAACCTTATTATTAATTAAAGGAACACAAGAGTCCGCGATAGTTAATGCAGTGATTGTATTTATCAAAGTGGCTATTGTATTAATTTTTATAGTAGTTGGATGGCAGTTTATTAAGCCTGAGAACCACACTCCATATATGATTCCGGAAGGACATGCCCCAATTATTGATCATGGAAAAGTAATTGCCGACTACTCGGGTGTATTTAAACATGGCTGGGGTGGCGTACTGGGTGGTGCTGCTATTGTGTTTTTTGCCTTTATTGGATTTGACGCTGTTTCAACAGCAGCACAGGAAGCAAAGAATCCAAAACGTGATATGCCTATTGGTATCCTTGGTTCATTAGTAGTATGTACTATTTTATACATTTTATTTGGTCACGTATTAACAGGAGTTGCTCCTTGGACGGACTTCGTAGATCCTACCAAAGGAAAAGAAGCTTCTGTGGCTTATGCCATTTCAACTTATATGACAGGATATGGCTGGTTAGCGACCGCAGTAACGGTGGCCATCCTAGCTGGATTCTCCTCTGTAATATTAGTGATGTTAATGGGGCAGTCCCGCGTATTCTTCTCTATGGCCAATGACGGATTATTACCAAAAGTATTCTCTGACTTACACCCTAAATACCGCACTCCTTACAAATCCAATTGGATTTTATTCATTTTTGTAGGTGCTTTTGCGGCTTTTGTTCCAGGTAGTGTAGCAGGAGATTTAACCTCCTTTGGTACTTTATTTGCCTTTGTATTGGTAAGTGCCGGCATCTGGATTTTAAGAGTAAAGTCACCCAATATGGAGCGACCATTTAAAACTCCATTAGTACCATTGGTGCCGATTTTAGGTGCTGTTATTTGCTTAGCAATGATATTTGCCTTAGACACCCAAACGCTAAAAGTAGCATTTGGCTGGATGGCTTTAGGATTGGCAGTTTACTTCTTGTACAGTCGTAAAACAAGCAAATTGAACAATAATAATTAATCTAAAAGATTAAATGATAGAATAGCCAGACTGAATTGTCTGGCTATTTTTTTTGTCTTATTTTTGCTGACCTTAAATAACTACTATGGGACGTATTTTTGAAGTAAGAAAGGCCACGATGTTCAAGCGATTTGACCGTATGGCCAAGCAATTTACCCGTATAGGTAAAGAAATTGTAATTGCAGTGAAGGCGGGAGGACCAGACCCAGATTCCAACCCTGCATTAAGAAGATGCTATCAAAATGCCCGTAGTGCAGGTATGCCCAAGGATAGAGTGGAAGCTGCCATTAAGCGTGCCATGGGGAAGGACACTAGTAACTACGAAGAAATTTTATATGAGGGCTATGCGCCGCATGGGGTTGCCTTATTAGTGGAAACTGCAACCGACAACCACGTTAGAACCGTTGCCAATGTAAAAAGTCATTTTAACAAAGGCGGAGGCGCGATGGGGAATAGTGGTAGCGTAAGTTTTCAATTTAAAAAAATGGGGGTATTCAAATTAAATCCAGAAGGGTTAATCATGGATGATTTAGAACTAGAATTAATTGACCATGGTTTAGATGAATTAGGAGATAGCACGGATGACAACGGAAATGCAATTTTGGTGTTGAGATGTGCGTTTACCGACTTTGGCAATTTGCAAAAAGAATTAGAAGCAAAAAAACTAAATGTCATCAGCGCTGAATTTGAGTGGATCCCTTCCACCACGGTACCTGTATCGGATGAGCAAGCAGAAGAGATTAGTAAATTAATTGAGCGCTTAGAGGAAGACGAGGATGTAAATAAAGTGTTTCACAACATGGGGTAGAAAGCTTTATTGTATTTTTTATCTTTGAAAATAAAAAAATACAATAAAGCACTCTTATGATTTGTTCAAAAAATTATAAATTTTTTGAAATGCTGCAACCCTCTTATGATTTATTCAAAAAATCAAAGATTTTTCGAAATTCTTTTTCCCAAATACAACTAGCAAAATCAAAGATTTTTCGAAATGCTTGTCCAAATACAACTAGCAACATTATAAGTATAAATTGAACTTAATTAGCACTATATTATTCGCAGGCATTTTTTCGCCTACCATAAAGGACACTACAAGGCCCGTATTTAATTTGTATGCCATTACGCATGAAATAAAAGTACCTGCAAACTATTATACCACTAAAACAGGATTTTTTTGCAACACAGAAAGGGCTATACAAAAACAAACAAAAGTAGCGGTAAAGTTTAGGTTAGGGTCGGTAGAGCAAACGCAAAAATTAGAAGGGTATAATTTATCAAGGCTTCCCGGCGCTCAATAATTTTTACTCTCCCATCATTTCAACAATCACTTTAATAATTTCTTCGGTATTGGGCTTGGAGAAATAATCACCATCACTTGCAAATGCAGGACGATGCGCTTTGGCTGCAACCGTTCTGGCAGCAACATCTAAATAACGATACCCACCTTGTAATTCAATTACCTGTTGATACATGAAGGCAGTGGCGCCACCAGGTACATCTTCATCAATGAAAACAATCCGATTGGTCTTTTTTAGAGATGCTACAATTTGATGATTTATGTCAAATGGCAATAGGGTTTGAACGTCTATAATTTCACATTCTATGCCAATAGCACTTAGTCGGTCTGCGGCATCTTGTATGATTCTTAAGGTAGATCCATAGGACACAATGGTAATATCGTCGCCCGTTCGAAGTGTCTCAGGTTTACCCAATGCCACTGTAAACTCGGTTAAATTACTAGGCATGGTTTCTTTTAAACGATACCCATTTAAACATTCAATGAGCAATGCGGGATCATTGCCTCTTAATAAAGTATTGTACATACCCACTGCCTGTACCATATTTCTTGGTACACATACATGCATTCCTCTTAAGGAATTAATGATCATGCCCATGGGCGAACCACTATGGAATATGCCTTCTAAAC
>JACCDH011545532.1_pt1 | contig 16367 bp, 18 predicted proteins | sample 7442481 | NCBI WGS metagenome assembly JACCDH01 (sample SAMN15323433, study PRJNA562643) | freshwater metagenome | isolation source: river surface water | place: USA:Blue River Watershed | collected 2017-08-15
CATGAGTAAAAAAATCCGTGCCTTCTACCAAGACCTCAAATCAAGGGGACTAGATATGTCACGCTGGATTTGCGGACTAGGACATGGAGTTCTGATTGAAACACCAGAAGAGAACGTCCGTAATGCCGTCAAAATTATTCAAACTGAGTTTAAAATCTAGGTATTGAGGAAAAACTCTTTTGAGACTCCACCACTCTCAATGAGACGCTCAAAGCTTGCTGGGACAAGACCAGTAAGCTTAAACTCACCATTTTTAGTGGCCGCGAGGTCTTGCATGGTAATGCGCTCTCCTTCCATTCCCGTAATCTCTGTGATCTGAGAAATAAGACGATTCCCATTTTTGTCACGCTTGATTTGAACAATATAATCAATGGCCTCAGAGATTTGGTAGCGCAAAGCTTTAATTGGAAGGTCATATCCTGCGAGCATAAAAAGATTTTCAAGACGGATCATACACTCACCAGGGGAGTTTGCATGGATAGAGGCAATCGTTCCCTCATGTCCTGTATTCATGGCCTGAAGTAAATCAAAGGCCTCAGCTCCTCTCACTTCGCCCACCACAATACGATCTGGACGCATGCGAAGTGTATTTTTTACGAGGTCACGTTGAGTGAGTCCAATCATATCGCCAAATCCAGGCTTGGCCTCGAGACGAACGACATTAGGTTGAGAGAGCTGCAACTCCCGAGTATCCTCAATGGTAATGATTCGATCTTTTTGAGAAATTTCTTGCAGCATAAGATTCATGAAAGTGGTTTTCCCCACCCCCGTTCCTCCGGCCACCATAATATTAAAACGCGCACGAATCATGGCCTTCAAAAGAGTCACCATTTGGGGACTCAGACCAAAGATTCCGGGACTTCCCTCAAATGTCTTAATCGCTTTAGAGTACCGGCGAATCGTAATGGTATGACTTACTTTGGTATAATCTTTCGAGATAATATTAATACGACTTCCATCTGGAAGATTTCCATCAAGAATCGGTGCGCCTGGGCCGAAGTCACGACGATTTGAAGCGGCCACATCTTGAACAAACTCTTCAATATCAGTATCACTCACTGAAAAATCGAGACGAATGATTTCACCTTGAACCTCCACAAAGATGGCATCAGGTCTGTTAATAATAATCTCACTGATTCCAGCTTTTTTATTAAGATCAGCAATAAGTTGCCAAATTTTATTGGATGGATTGTTCATAAATTAAACTCTCTCATAAAAGAAGACTTCATCTTCTTGGACTGAAGCTCCATAGGTAAGTAAATTTTGAGTTAAATGCAGCTGCTGTTCAGGAGTTATTTCTTTATAGAGTTCGGAGAAAGTAGCGCCATTCGATAAGCGGCTGATCAGCTGACTCTTCCCCATATAAGTAATAAAATGCCAAACCATCAGAATAAGCCAATCGATACGCTCACTGCGACCTTGACTCAATTTCATTACCTCTAGCACTTCAATAGGAAGCTGCAGTGGAACGTTTAATTGACCCTCCTTATGCCTAACTTCAATATTGGCCATACTCAAATAAAGTCCAAGAAGAAATAATCGAGAATAACTTTGAATGGCAAAATCAGCATAGAGTGTTTCGATGTTTTTAATATCTTCCACAAGCCCCATATCTGTGCGCTGAGGAAAGTGCCCATAAATAAGTTTAAAAATATAAAGAGAAGCAAAGCGGTCACGAAAATGTGACCACCCTAAAGCAATCATCACCTTCTCAACCCCACGTCCGTCATCAAATTCCTTAAAGGCACGCTCAAGAAGCATCATCAGTCCACGATTGGGACGAATATGCTCGAAAACAGGCCCAGGAGAATTAGTTACGGCCAAACTCGTGCGCAATAAAGTCACTAATTCGTTTGGCATAAGAATGTGAGGTAACTGAAATAACATAGATTAACCCGACCGTTTCACTCTATGCTTGTGCTAGAGCTTAGTTTCAGATTTAATTTTAATCATGAACCTTCCAATCTACCAGCACATAAATATCAGATCCCAGGCCTTTGAGGACTTGAATCAGATTTTAACCCCAGAAATGAACAGTAAACACCCTGTGGTCTTCAATATCAGGGCCCTAGATGCTGACCAACAGCGAGAGTTTATTGGGCTCATCGAGAATTATTTCACCACAAAAAATGTATCGTTTTTATTTCCTTACCCAATGTATATTGTCACAGACCACGATTCTTCAATCTCCGAGATGCCTATTGTAAACTCAGTGGAAGAGCTACCACAGTTTTATAATCAGAAAGAAGGGAAGATGAATGTTAAAGAAGCTCATTTAATTGCAAAAAATAAACTGATTCAGCAAGAAATAAGAAACTCAGATCCAAAAACTACCGATGAGTCTTTGGAGCATTTTGGGCATATACACCGAAAGATCTACAAACTTGATCAAGAACGTATGTTCTACAGACACCTTCTCGATCGACTGACAAAAAAGAGATAATAAAATGGATAAGAAAAAATTAGTGAAATCGGCCCCACCAGAAGATCTGAAAGGATTTGAAGAATTTATTGAGTCTCAATCAAATGACACGAGCTTTCTTCTGAAAAATCCACCGGCCAAAAAAGAAGTCTCTTTTGAGTACTTCACTTTTTTAACTAATGACGCCTATAGATTGAAAAAGATTAATCAATTAGTCTCTGAGAAACTCCCTTTCATGAGACATCATGAGCAGGGCCTTACTCTTCTTTCTCGTCAGCAAGAAGAAGTGGAAAGAGTAAGACGAAGTGTGGTCTCACTCCTAAAATCCCCGACATCGAGTTTTCACCTCTCTCTCAGGGATATCTTCGACTCATTCTTCGCCAAAGAAGAAAAGAAAGACTAGTTAGATTGGGCCACTAAAAGAATTGGTCCACCAATATGTCTGAAGTCTTCCTCAGACATTGTATCCACTTCATAACCGTTCATCTGCTCTAAGAGGATCTGGTAGAGGTAGCGGTCAAAATCAGGAATTTTTGAAAGACCAAACTTCTCCACGAAGCTATGAATTTTCTCTCTTAAAACTTTATCCTCTTCACCTTTAATCAAATACTCTTCGCCATTTTTACTAAAGAAGTCATGATAGAACTGCTTAAGCTCTTTAATTGAAATCCCCATCTTGCTTCCTTGATCATTCTCATAGGTGCCTTGAGAAAAATTAATAAAGCTAGAGATGATGATGGCCTCAAAGTCGATATTCTCGGTTGAGTAGTTCAAGTAATAATCATCATTGAGAAGATTTTCATTCTTGAGATGCTGAATCGTTTCAAAAAACTTCTCAATAAAAGGAAGAGACTCTACTAAAGAATTGGCCGCCTTATTCCACACTAAGTAGTGCTGATAATTAGAAACTTCATGGGCCTTTGAGCTTCCATCAAATTTATATTTTGTGATTTCTTCAAATGAATTTTCAAGAAACGAGTTCCAGTACATTCCTAGGAAAAACTCAATATCTTCTTTTTCAAAAGGAGTTCCCTGAAGATCTTTTTTAATTTTCTTCTTTGTCATCTCCAGGAGTGAATGTCCTACGCGATAGAGATCGGTAAAATCATAATTCTCGAAAACAAGCCCTTCCATATTTAGGAAAAGTCTCGTTTGCTGAATATAATCAAATCCAAGCTCAAGAGCTTGCTTTGTTCTTTGTCCGGCCTGGGCCAGGGCAAGGCTCCCCTCTTTTAAGGCTTCCTCAATCGTTATTCGTCCATTCACCAAACGAATAAAATTGAACTGAAGATATTGCTGCCTTCCTGAATCTTTAATTTTTTCTAGTTCTTCTTTGAGGCCATTGAGTCCATGCTGATAAGAGACCAGGGCCGAAGCATGAAGAGATTGATTAAGCGAGAGGGCCTCGACTTTTCCTGTGGCCCCTTTCTTTTTAGTCACAAAAGTATCAAGCTGCTCTTTTGTAGGAAAGATTGTTTCAAAGTTTAAAGCCTCAAAATAATCCACAAATCCGTAATCACGAAGGCGCTCTTTTTTCTCATTATAATTTTCTTCTTCCATTTGTATGAAAGAATCGGCCACCATTTTAAACAAGAAAGTGTATGCGTACTCGACACCCATATCTTCATAAAGCTTTTTAATCATGCGCTTGAGTTCATTGGCATGAGTAAAATCATCATTATATTCAATCATCAAAAGATCATCATCTGTAGTAAAGAAATTGTCCCCTTCAGGATACTGGGGATCTTCCTGATCATGGGTACTGACAGTGAATTGAGATTTAATCGAAAGAAGAAAATCCTCAGATTTTAAAAACTCAAGAAGAACCGCTTCGTTCTCCACTTTAGAATAAACCTCAAGCCAATAGATTCCGGCCTCAGGATCAAATTGATCTTTTTTCCAAAGATCGATATCTCGAAGCGCCTGTCTTTGCTCACTAGAGAGTTTAGGAAGAATCGTGGCCACCTGATCTTTATTTGAAGTTTGAAGAGAAAGATAAAGAGGCTGAACAGGAATTACGGAAAGATCCACACCACTTTCAACCAGTCTTTCAATATCATCGAATTTTCTATAAGCTTGCGCTTCGTGAAGCATTTGGCTTAACAGATCCATGGGAAACTCCTTATAAACAGATGAGTGGTTTTTACACCTTCTAAGATGTCTCGGCAAGGAACACGTTGCGTAATTCTGGCCAAAATGAGAGAATAAAGTGATGAAAATATTAAAAAAATTCACGAGTATTCCAAGTTTGGAAACTCTTCTTGCTCTAAACCCCAGTACACGCGCTCTATTGTTTGATATGGACGGGACAATTTTTCACTCTGAACCCATCCACGCCCTGGCCATGCTAGAGCTGGGTAAACACTATAAAATCATTCCGCCTATCACTCCAGAAGAGGTTCATAAGCTTCTTGTAGGGAAGGCCGATCACTTAGTTTTTGATCTCATTAAAGAGTGGCCTTCCTTTCCAAAACATCTAACTCTTGAAAAATTCGTCTCTGAAAAAAATGATATTCTGGTGAGCTTGATTCCGGCCCATCGTGAAAAGATGCTTCATCCCTCAATTGAACTTATTTTTAAAGAGGCCAGAGCTCTCAATATCCCTATGGCCATAGTGACATCAAGTGAAAAAGTGGTAACTTATAGATTAGTGGAAGAACTTCAAGTCAGAGATCATTTTGACTTTATTTTGACTCGCAATGACTGCCCTCTTCATAAACCTCATCCATGGCCTTATCTGAAAGCAGTAGAAAAATTTGGACTTAAAAGTCATGAAGTCATTGTCTTTGAAGATTCTCAAGTAGGAATGGAAGCGGCCCTCGCCGCCAAATGCCCTACTGTGCAGGCGGCTTGGTACTAAGCCACTTTCTGTCGAGCATTGAAAAGATCCCATTTGGCCTGCATAGTAACCCAAAATTCTGCACTGATGCCAAATACTTTTTCTAACTCAATGGCAAACGATGCAGAGATACCACGCTTACCATTGCAGATCTCCGAGATTTTTCTCTCGGCACAGCCTATCTCTTCAGCAAGCCATTTTTGTGTAAGCCCTCTCTCATCTAGGATCATCACTTTTAGAAACTCTCCAGCAGACTGACGTACTGATAACTCAATCATGATAATCTCCTATCTCCACATCATAGAACTCGCCTTTCTCATATCGAAAGACAATACACCATGGTTTTTCAATCGTTATTGACCAAAATTCTTATAAAGGTCTATTAAAGCTTCATCTTTCAAATGGTAAATCTTGAGAATATTCCCCATAATAAAAGAATAGCATGAAAATACTAAAAATAAGCATTTTGATCATTCCTATTTCAATCTTAATTTACTCAATTTTTTTTGAGCCATTCCATTTAGAAAATACCTCCCATGAAGTCACAATAGGGAAAAGTGGTAAGAGCTTATTGGTGGCCCATATATCTGATCTCCATACCAAAGGTCTTGAGACAATCGAACTTAAACTGGTAGACTCCATTCGCACCAATAAACCTGATATTATTTTTATAACAGGAGATATAGCAACTCCGGGTGGTACTACCAAAGGTTATGAAGACGTACTTTCTAAATTTCAAGCACCGATGGGAGTTTATTTCATACAAGGAAATTGGGAGTATTGGGAACCTATTAAAGAACTACGTGAAATTTTAAAAAAGACAAATATTATCGATCTTACAAATAAAAATATTCATATCAAAGATGATCTTTGGCTTGTGGGTCTTGATGATGAGTTAGCCGGTTCACCAGATATTGAGGCCTATAAGAAGATTCCAGGGGAAAGAAAAATTCTTTCTATTTTCCACTCTCCAATATTGTTTGAATCTATAAATAGTAAAACCGATCTTGCGTTTGCAGGTCATTCTCATGGAGGCCAAGTACGACTTCCTATCATCGGTTCTTTATGGACTCCTGAAGGTACTGGAAAATATGATTCTGGTTGGTACAAAGCGGGGCAGGCGAAAATGTATGTGAGTCGAGGAATAGGAAATTCAATATTGCCTATTCGCTTTAACTGCAGGCCTGAGGTCGCTTACATTAAAGTAAATTATTAGTTATTAGGGTCTCAAAATTGTCAGCTGCCACTGACGATTGGTGGAATCATCATTTCGAACTTCAATTAATTCAGGTTTGGTTTTAAACTCACTATCAATTTCATTGGAGACATAAAATCTCTCTCCGAGAACGGCCATAAGATTATAGATTCCTTGATGCTCCTGCATATCGAGCATGAACTTAATAAATAACAGTGGCACAGGTCCGTCTTTAGTTCCTAACTTATCGTAGGTACTCATCTCCACCAGAGCATCTCGTCCCATATAAGTTTTAAGAGTACTATTCAGTTTTTGAATCATATTCAGACTGAAAACATAATCATATTTAAACTTGAGCATATCTACGTCAACACGCTCTAAATTTTGTGACTCGCGCACTTCTGCCGCTTGAAGGAAGGCACTCTTCATTGGGCCTTGAATCTCTTTAAACTCTTTTTTGACCACTGGTGCAGCTACCACCACAGGAGCTGGGGCTGCTTTTTTTGTTTCAACTTTAGGTGCTGGAACTTGAACTTCGGCTTTGGCCACTTCTTCTTTTGGTTCAGGTGTTGTGGTTTCAAAAATTTCTGTCAGACCTTTATTGGCAAATTCTTTGAGGGAGCCATAAATAAAAGGGCGACCTTGTGGGAAGCGATCACCATAAAGACTCTGCAAATGACCAGGCAAGGCCAAACTAATCACTTTTAATGAGGGAATCTCACCCTCATGAGTGACCATCATTTGAGAAAAGCGACGTAAGCAGCCTACACCAAGGCCTTCTTTATTGAAGGTATTGATAAAATTTGAGCGTGAGATCCCATAAAAAATTTGGGGAGTAGATGTGGCCCCATAAACTTGATCTATTTCTGAGCACAGAAGCTCAATATCTTTAGCATCCGTTTGGCACATATGATTGAAGCTCTCTTCTTGAGAAGCACAGAACTTCGGTGAACGAGCGCAAAGATCATCTGTACGATAATGAGAGAGTTGTTTTTTTGAAGTTCTCTCTTTCATCCACTGTGAATAATTAAAATCAGGATGAAACTTTTCTGGATTCTTTACGAGATGTTTTCTCCACAGATTAACCGCATTGATCATGTCGTTTGACTTAGGAGCGCACTTACTAAGAATTTTTGAAAGCGGAACTTCGCATGAATTTTTCCATTTAAATTGAGACGAGAGTGCTTGAAGATGCCAATAATCCTCAATGAGCAGACTCAAACTCATGAGCCTGTAACCGTAACGAATATAATCGAAATTTGGCCCTAATAAATCATTAGGACAAGTCATCCCGGCATCAAGTTCAGAGTAGAGGAAATCGAGAAAATAAGGCGCTTGATTAAAACCAGTGAAATAGAATCTTTTTTGTTCTACCTCATCATCAACGAAAAAAAGTTTTCCATTGCTTGAGTTCTGTTTAACCTCAGGAAAATGCCCTTTCCAGAAGAGATCAATATCCTTCTCACCAAGAGTGGCCTTATCAAAGAAAGGGTCCTTTGCACTCAGTCCCATCATAGGACAGACTATAAGTAAGAAGAGAAACCGCAAAATCAACTGAACCATAACCGCCTGATGCCATGAAATAACAATATGTTACCCTCATCCATTCTAGGTGATGTAAAGCCCTAAGCTAAGACCCCGAAAAAATTTCCTCATTTTGGCCGGGTCCACTTCCTTGTGATATACTGCATCTACAGCTAAGGCCGGTGAAATATTGACCGACAAGCTTAATACGGATTAATTGTCTTTTCAAAGGAGACAGATTGGATAACCATCTTGGGCGTCCGCATCCTTAACCCCTCACCTACTTTCATCTAGCCTGGAAGTTTGTTGAGGAACTAAAAACTCAATGAACGAAGAGAGGTTTATATGAAAGCTACTAAAGAACTCATCCTCAAAACAGCGACAACAAACACGGTAGAATCAACAGCGACTCTAGCAAAATTTGCTAAAGGTGCCCGTCCGATGAAATCAATGGTTGCAGTAAGAAGTTTTCGTCCAAAAGCTGTCACTCAAGTGGCTTCGCCAAAGACTGAACTTTCAGTTGAAGCTCGTTAATTAAAAAGCGCGCTCAAGTTGCTGAAGCTGTGATTTTTTAATCTTATCTAGATCTTCTAGTTTCTTCTGGTGAAGAACACCGAGATATTTTTTCTTTATTTCAAAACTCTTTTCAATATAACTCGCGTAAGATTTTTTCATCTCTCTAAAGCAGACTTGCTTCTGATCCCTTGAAGTAAGAATCCCTGTGGGACCTGCCACTTCTCCTGAACAGATGAGTTTTTCTTCCTCAATAATATTGCTCACTGTCTTCATGATGAGATTGAATTTGTCCTCAAACTCTCCCCCACTTTGAATGTTGAGATCCCCTAACTTATCAAGCTCGAGCTGAATACGGCCAGCTCCAGAGGCACTCGGTTTATCACCGAAATTCCAAAACTGTGCCTGAGAATATTGAGTGGATAGAATAAAAACTAAAAGAAATCTGACCATACATTGGCTCCTAAAAACTTTTCCATCTCTATCACAAAACGACTCAGAGGAAATCCCACAACATTAGCATAATCACCTTCAACCTTAGAAATAAAAGTCAGTGATGGTCCTTGAATACCATAGGCCCCGGCCTTATCCAGTGAGTCTCCTGTGGCAATATAAAGATTCATTAAATGATCACTGATGGTATTAAAACTCACTCTGGACTCTTCAACGAACTGCTTTTTACTTATCTGATTATTTGTTTTCTGAATAATTTGTACACCGGTAAAAACAGAATGGGTTTTCCCTGCTAACTCAGAGAGAAAGACTCGCGCCTCCTCCGGGCCTAAAGGTTTTCCATAAATTTTTCCATTCATCGCCACCACTGTATCAGCGGAAATAATAATGGCCTTCTCTTCTTGAAGTGAGTCTAAAACCACATCACCTTTCTGGGCCGCGATTTCCATGGCATATTTGGCCGGATCAGTCTCGTGAGAGATTTCGTCAGCATGCTTAGTGATGATAGAGAAATCAATTTTCAGATGTCCTAAAAGTTCTTTACGTCGAGGAGAGCTACTAGCAAGAATGAGTTTGTACTTATTTGTCATTTTTTAATATCCAAGCATAGAACTGTAAATCGTTCATCAGGCGACGTTGCTGCGCCTTCTGGTTAAACTGGTGTTTAATCGATTTTACATAAGTTTCTAGTGCCTTGACATAAAATTTTTCATCTATAAGTAATGGACGAAAATCTCCCTTCAGGGTCAGATCTTTAACCAGACGATCTAGGGACTTAAGGTTAGTCGTTTCAACTCGTCGTGTATATTCATATAAGAAGGCGAGCCTCATCTCAATATCCTTCTCCCAGAGACGATACCCAAAATCCACCGCCAGCTTTGACTCGTCAGAGAAGCTATTAATCACAGGAAGAGTGTATTTTTCAGTCCAAATTTCAGCAGCAAGTTCAAGACTTGCAATTCTTTTGGTCACAAGCTCCACAATAGAGAGATGGGGAGAGCTTTCTGCTTCTTCAGAAAATGACTTACCTTCTGCATCAACCACTGTCCATTGAGTCGTCGAAATATCTTGGATAGTGTCGTTAGCATACCCTCTTAAATGAAGTTTAAACTGCTTCTCTTGTTTGTCATTGATCACAATATCATCACGACGCTTAAAATGGCCCTTATCATTAGGAAGATAAAAAGCATCAAAGCTTGTATTCACTATATCCAAACTAAAATTGGGGGCCACAACAAAGACTCGATTATTGAGTCCATTCATCTTTTCTTGATGAGCTTTTTTATACTCATTCATTTTCTCGAAAAGTTTTTCCGTGGCCTTGCTACTTCCTTCAGAGAGACTTAAAAATCGCTGGAGTTCATCTTGTTTTTGATAAATCTGGCGCTCAAAGAAATCAATATTGGCCTCTCTTACTAGAAGAGGAAGAGAAACTTGATCTGTCTGTGGAGATAGATTTTGAGGAATAACTTCATTCACGCGGTGATGCCAATAGAAATGCCCTTGATTAAGCCTCACGACATACATGGCCTGATTCTTGGCGAGATTAATTTCATTAAAAGAAACAGAGCTCTCAGGGGAGATTCTCACTAACGTTCCATCGATAAGAAAAATCCAAATTGAGCTGTCTTTTCCTGTTTGAATCTCATCTCCTTCTTTGATTTGAGAGAGATGACGAATCTGGATAGGTTTTGAGCCTCTAAAACTTTGACAAATTCCCGAGCACTTCAAAACTTTTCCAATAAGCTCTTTATGAGTGTTAAGCCTGATGCGAATTTTCCAATCAGGCACACTATCCTTGGCGGCGCGATCTGCGAGCCAACGATCAATATCAAGCCACTGATTTGGGTCTTGCCCTTCCCAGTCGATGGTAGAGAACTTCTCCCCTTTCAAGGGAGTGGTGTCCTGGATGACCTGTTTTTCTTCAACTTTCCATTCTGTTTTTTGATGAAAATCTTTGGTGGTAAAACGATGCGGCCCTTCAATTTCCTTGAAAAGCATCAGCTCCTCGGGAGAATTCTCCTCGGGCTGGGCAATGGCCCATGACGGCATGACCGACAGAATGAGTAAAATAATAATTTTCTTCACAAAAGCTTCTCGGGTGACCTGCTTTAAAATTTACGGTTTCCCTCTATTTTGCTAGAATCAGGAATCAATTTCCCCTAATGAGGACACCAAATCATGGAACCAAAGACCGAGTCAGCGGCCAATGAGCAATTTTCATTTGTCGAAGCAGAAAAGTCAGTTTTAGCTTTCTGGAATAAAGACCAGATTTTTAAGAAGTCTCTTGAAAAGACAGCAAGCTCAAAACCCTATATTTTCTATGATGGTCCTCCTTTTGCCACAGGTCTTCCTCACCATGGTCACCTTGTGGCCTCAACACTTAAAGATATTATTCCTCGCTACTTCACGATGAAAGGCCACTATGTTTCTCGTCGCTTTGGTTGGGACTGTCATGGTCTTCCAATTGAGCAAGAGATTGATAAAAAATTCGGTATGTCGGCCAATGATTATGTCGCCGCCAACGGGGTTAAAAAATATAATGATGAATGTCGTGGGATTGTTGACCGCTATGTGAACGAATGGGAACGCACCATCTCTCGTCTTGGACGATGGGTTGACTTTGAAAATGATTATAAAACCATGGATCTCACTTTCATGGAATCAGTTTGGTGGGTCTTTAAATCAATCTGGGACAAAGACTTAATCTACCAAGGAAACAAAATCGTTCCTTACTCTCCAGCTCTTCAAACAGCTCTTTCAAATTTTGAGGCAACTCAAAACTATCAAGATATTCAAGACCCAGCAGTCACTGTTCTTTTTAGAACAAAAGCTGATCCAAATACTTATCTTGCAGCGTGGACCACAACTCCTTGGACACTTCCCTCAAACCTCTCACTTTGTGTTCATCCAGAAATTGAGTATGTGAAAGTCAAAGATCTTGAAAAGAATATTTTCATCATCATGGCCCGTGCCCGTCTTGAATCTTATAAGAAAAATTTTAAATACGAAGAAGTAGAAACTTTCACAGGTGCTTCTCTTAAAGGAGTGGCTTATGAACCGCTCTTCCCTTATCATGCTGATCTTGCCTCAAAGGGTTATTATATCGTCTTAAATGATGAGTATGTAACGACAACTGATGGGACTGGGATTGTTCATCAAGCTCCTGCTTTTGGTGAAGATGATAATCGTGTGATGAAAGCGGCGGGACTGACTGAAGTAATTCTTCCGATGGATGCCGCTGGAAAATTCACGGCCGACATCTCAGACTTCAAAGGCCAGTACTTTAAAGATGCTGATAAAGAGATCATTAAAAACTTAAAAGATCGTGGACAACTTTTCCATCAATCAACTCTCGTCCACTCATACCCAATGTGTTACCGCACTGATACTCCACTCATGTATCGAGCGATGCCTCAGTGGTATCTTGCTGTTGAAAAAATAAAAGATAAGATGATCAAGGCCAATGAGCAGATCAACTGGGTTCCCTCTCATATTCAAGAAGGACGCTTTGGTAAATGGCTTGAAGGAGCTAAGGACTGGGCCATCTCACGTACTCGTGTTTGGGGAACTCCTCTTCCCATTTGGATCAACGAAACGACAGGAAAACAAATCTGTCTTGGGTCAGTGGCCGAACTTGAAAAACTGACCGGAACAAAAATTACTGATATCCATCGAGAGTCAGTTGATCACCTCGATTTTAAAATTGCTGGTGAAGAAGGAACCTATAAACGTATTCCTGAGGTTTTAGACTGTTGGTTTGAATCAGGCTCAATGCCTTATGCCCAACTTCACTACCCTTTTGAAAACCAAGAAGTTTTCAAAAAAGGTTTCCCAGCCGAGTTCATCGCTGAGGGTCTCGATCAAACACGTGGATGGTTTTATACACTCACTGTTTTATCTGCTGCCTTGTACGATAAGCCAGCCTTCAAAAATGTCATCGTCAACGGTCTTGTTCTTGCTAAAGATGGCAAGAAGATGAGTAAACGTTTAAAGAACTATACGGCCCCTGATGAGCTGATGGAAGCTTACGGTGCCGATGCTTTAAGACTATTCCTTATTAACTCAGGAGTAGTTAAAGGCGAAGAGCTTAGATTTACTGATGAAGGAGTTAAGGACATGGTTCGCCGTGCTCTTCTTCCTTGGTACAACTCATTTAAATTCTTTGAGACATACGCCAAAGTAGATGGATGGAGTGCAAAAGAGAATTTTAAGCTTGGAAATAATATTCTTGATCGCTGGTTGCTTTCAAAACTTCAAACTCTTATTACCAATGTGAATGCAGAGATGCAGGCCTACCGTTTATACAATGTTGTTCCTGAGCTTATGGGATTCATTGATGACCTCACAAATTGGTATATCCGCTTAAATCGTCGCCGCTTCTGGGACGATGGACTGACTCAGGATAAGTGCGAAGCCTACTCAGCTCTTTACACCACACTTGAATCATTATCAGGACTGATGGCCCCTTTTACGCCATTCCTTGCAGATCATATTTATTTAAAACTCAAAGATTTTGGAGCACTGACAGAAGCCTCGGTTCATCTCTGCTCTTATCCTGAAGCCAGATCTGAAATGATCAATGCCACTCTTGAGACAGCAGTAGATCGCATGCAACAAGTGATTTTATTAGGTCGTCAAAAAAGACTTCTTGAAACAATCAAAGTGAAAACGCCACTTTCTGTTTTAAAAATCATTCATCAAGATAAGAGTCTTTTAAATGAAATCAAAAAACTTGAAGACTATATTCAAACAGAACTCAATGTAAAAACGGTCGAATACCATACAGACGAAGAAAACTATATTCGTCTCTATGCAAAACCGAATCTTCCTGTTCTCGGGAAGAAGCTAGGTAAAGAGATGGGTCTTTATACAAAAAAGATTGCTGAGATTGGCTACAAAGAGCTTGCTGAGCTTGAGAGCGGAAAATCTGTTTCAATTGATGGTAAAGAATTTACACCTGAAGAAATTCTCACTTTCCGTGAGGCCAAAGCAGGAACACAGGCCGTGACAAATAGATTCATCACGATTGATCTGAACTGTACTCTTGATCAAAAACTTATTGATGAAGGTCTGGCCCGAGAAATCGTCAATAGAATTCAAAAAACAAGAAAAGAGATGAACTTCAACGTCGATGATCGTATTGCTATAAAAGTTTATACTAACGAGCAGCTCTCAAAAGTTTTCACTGAATTTAAAGATTATATTTGTAGTGAAACACTCACTAAAGAAACTGAGCTCCTTGGTGCCATCCCTACAGGGGCGGTTAAGCACGAAATTGATGAAATGGATTTTCATATTTTAGCGCTGAAAAAATAGTGTTTGACATATCAAACACAAGGATACACAATAGAACTTCGTAAGAACCCGTCGCTATAAGCCTTGGAATTTTATGTGGGTCGGCCCCCATCTTAAGATTCCAAGGCTTTTTACTAAAACAATCAAGAATTCAACTTAATCATCCGATACATCCTTGTACCGCTGCATTTTCATTATTCTGGGGGGATGGATATGAATTGGAAAGAATTCTATAAGGTCGACATTTTTAAAGTCACACCGAAAGGTGAGTCGCTCCTTTATAAAACGGCCATTTCTACTCCCGAAGATATTCCTGTCCATGAACTTTTTATGCCTAAATTTGGAAAATTAGAGCTCTCTGCTAATGAGAAAAAAAAGCTCTGTATTAACACTCGGAAAATTCTCCATTGCCGTCACCTCCTCCAAACAAAACATCTTCGTCAGTGGGCCAAACAATTTGTTCAAAAAATTGAAGCTCAAAAAGAAAAAGAAATCATTTTGAGAACATCTGGCGCCGGAGTTTATCTCATTTTAGCAGCGGTAGAACTTTACCCTCATCTTGCCAAAAAAATTGTCTGTTATACGACTGAAATACCTCTCAAAGTAAGTAATAAAAAAATCACTGGCACGCATAACTGCCAATTCATTTATGGACCTCACAACTCAAGCTTTCTTGGGCAATTCCCTAGTTTGTGGAAGTCCTCGCCTTATTTGCCACTCTTTAACAATGAAGAGCTCAAAAAAGCCGCCTAGATTTGCCTTGGGCCTTCTAGATCTGACATAATAGCTTCATGAAAATGGTTCTTCTTTTGTGCGGGCTGATTTCTTTTAGTGCCTTCGGCCAAAAAGAAATCTCCTCTAATACATTTAAGTCAATTGCACGCCCTCAGCTTCTCGCTATTATCTCTGAGTTCTATCATATGATTGAACAGTTTCCTGAGTACCCTGCAGGTATGAGTCGGCTTATTAATCTTTCAAGACAGTTCGAAGAAGATAAACAAACCATGCTGATCAGCTGTCCACGCTATATTAATGACGAGTGTCTTCCACTTTTGGAGAAAATGCTTCAAGGTGTGCAAGAGCTGGATCTCCAAACGAATACTTTTTATGGACAACTCAGATCCAATCAAGAGCCTTATATCAGTGCGCTCACTGGTTTACGGTTTATTGATCTTTATCAAAATGAATTGTGGCGTTTAAAAAATGCTATCGAGTTTGCTAGTTTTACTTATAGAGCGAAAAAGTCTCAGATCAAAACAGATCCTATCATTCTTCTTCATGATCGCATGAAAACCTATCTCTCACTTAGCGTTCCTGAGTTTGTCCCATTTCTTTATAAAGAAGATTTCAAACAATTTTATATGAACTTCATTCGTCCCATGGACTATCATTTAAGCACGCCTACGGCCCACACATTCTTTTATAAAAATATTAAAGAATTAAATTTTAGCCTCAATCTTCTGCTACAGAATCTTACCAAACGAAATAAAAAGACTCCTGCAGGAATGATCGGAAGCTTAAATAATCTACATATTCGATGGAATCATATTCTTAGGAATTATTATTAAAAAAAAGGCCAGCATTGCTGGCCTTCATTTTTAGTACTTAGTACGAGTGCGCGATTTTGAAATAGTTTTAAGACGACGCTTTTCAGCGTTTTCTAGTTTTTCTTTCGTTTTTACAGAAGGTTTTTTGAATTCTGAGCGAGCACGGTATTCTTTAACAATTCCGTAGGCATCACAAAGTCTTTTGAACTTCTTAAGAGCACGTTCTGCTCCAAATCGATCATCAATACTTATTTCGATATTTGCCATACTCAGTCACCCCCTTTTTTTTAAACGCTAGAAGCTGTCAAACAGCTTTTTATTATTTAAGATAAGGGGTCAACTATAGGTCCCATGATGACCGATGTCAATCGGAGGTGCAGTGTGTCTAAGCAATTAGGGTTAGGATTCTCAGATGAATCTTCAGAGTCGCGTCCCCTGGCCGCACTCCTTCGTCCTGATTCTTTTGATGCCTTCGTTGGCCAAGAAAATCTACGCCCAATGCTCAAGCATCTACTGAATGCTCCTAGGCATGTGATTTTTTGGGGACCTCCAGGTAGTGGTAAAACCACTCTGGCC
>JACCDH010694615.1_pt1 | contig 16365 bp, 17 predicted proteins | sample 7442481 | NCBI WGS metagenome assembly JACCDH01 (sample SAMN15323433, study PRJNA562643) | freshwater metagenome | isolation source: river surface water | place: USA:Blue River Watershed | collected 2017-08-15
AATTAACTGTATCTAGCGAGAAAGGATTAAAATAATTTAATCTCAATCCATAGAAATTGATATTTTTAAAGTCCTCTCGTAATTCGAGAGGACTTTTTTAATGCCTGCATTCAAATTATTCTAATTGTCAAAACTGTTTACATATCAAAAAGCGGATAAGCTAAAGAGTAGAAAACAAACTCAATATTTGTTTTCAAAAGGGCAATCTATGAATGCATTCCCTATTAAATTAATTTATACCATACAGACTGCTGCATCCTTGGCAACTGAATTAGATAGTGTTTATTTGAACAAAGCGATGCTGCTTTCCAATGGTATTTTACAAACTGGAGTAGGGGCTCCTAGTAGGACTTTTCGCAAAGCGGTTATGCGTAATCGAGTGAAGAGATTATTGCGTGAAGGCTATCGATTAGAAAAGCCTACATTCCTTGCCAATGCTGCATTGGAAGGGAAACTTGTAAACTTATTTTTCTTGTATACCGATGCTACGGTATTGTCATCCTCTGAAATACAAGACAAAATAAAACAATTGTTGAATCGTCTTGCAGAGAAATTAAATACCACGGTAATTAAGTCAAATGAAGGCGCTTAAAAAAATAATTACATTCCCTTTTTTAGTGCTCATTCGATTTTATCAATATGCACTTTCTCCCTATTTGGGCGGCAGTAAATGCAGGTATACGCCTACCTGTTCTCAATATACTTTGGAGGCCATTCAGAAATATGGCCCTATCAAAGGCATCTATTTAGGCGCTAAGCGTTTAAGTAAATGTCATCCGGGTGGAGGCCATGGTTATGATCCTGTTCCTTAGTTGGTTCCATAATGTGTTTAGATTATTTCCAATTTTATAGACCCAAAAAAACCGCCCCTTGATAGAGACGGTTTAATATTATAAATTTGGAAAGAACTATTTCACCTTTCCTTGGATATTGTTGATGAGGTTATTTCGCAGCAGTAAATCTTTCTGCAACAACAGCCCAATTAACTACATTCCAAAAAGCAGCTAAATAATCAGCTCTTCTGTTTTGATATTTTAAATAGTAAGCATGCTCCCAAACGTCCGCGCCTAATAAGGGTGTGCCTTTTACTTCTGCCACATCCATTAAAGGATTGTCTTGATTAGGGGTAGAGCTTACTTCTAATTTTCCGTCTTTTACAATTAACCAAGCCCAGCCTGATCCAAAACGGGTCATACCAGCTGCAGCAAATTTTTCTTTAAAAGCATCGAAGCTTCCGAAAGCAGCAGTGATGGCATCTGCCAATGCGCCTGTTGGTGTACCGCCGGCGTTAGGTGCTAAACTAGCCCAGAAAAAGCTATGGTTCCAGTGACCACCACCATTGTTTCTAACAGCAGGACTTATGGTTCCAGCAACTGCTACTAATTCCTCAAGGCTTTTACCTTCGTTAGGAGTTCCAGCAACTGCTTTGTTTAAATTGTCTACATATGCTTGGTGATGCTTGCCATGATGAATTTGCATAGTCAAAGTATCAAAATGAGGTTCTAGTGCTTCGTGTGCGTAGGGTAACGCTGGTAAGGTAAATGACATATTAATTTATTTAATTGTTTCTTGAGTTAAATCTACTTTCTTGTAGGAAGCACAAAATTACATCCGTTTCAAATGATTTAAACGAGTAGCATGTTATTTTTTCTGAAATAGTAAGTAGGTGAATTAAACACCTCATTCTCGCCTCACCCTGCGCGTGGCTCGAAAGCTCGGCTCGAATGAGCATTTATTTCACCTACTCATTTGTCATTCAAGCTGCAACAGTAAGGAAATTAGCGTTTGGCTTTGAAAAAGGCTTGCATAAGTCCAGCACATTCTTCCTGTAATATTCCACCAGTAATGGTGGTAGCAGGGTGGAAGGGATTTTTTTCTGTTACTCGGCGGTAACTGTTTTTTTCGTCAAAGGCGCCAAAAACAATATGTCCAATTTTATTCCAATACAAGGCACCAGCACACATTAAGCAGGGTTCTAAAGTGACATATAAAGTAGCTTCAGGTAAATATTTGGATTGCAAACTTTCACAGGCACTCGTGATGGCTAAAATTTCGGCATGCGCCGTTACGTCCTTTAATAATTGTACTTGGTTATGCGCTTTAGCAACAATTTTGTCATGCATTACAATGACTGCACCTACGGGTACCTCCTCTAAGTCAAAGGCCCTCTGTGCTTGCACGAGGGCCTGACGCATATAAAATTCATGGGTATTTTCCACTATATACTATAACTTTTGAATACGAATATTTCTATAAGACACTTGGTCTCCATGATCTTGTAACGCAATGTGTCCTGAAAATACTTTTCCGAAATCAGGGGTTTCCCCTCTTGCAAATTTAGATCTTCTAATTAATTCTTTCCAGCTATCGTCGCCTAAATGTGTTTTCACAATGGTCACCTCATTCATTTTTAATTCAAGTATGCCTTTGCTTGAAATAATATCTACTTTATTCCATTCGCCAAAAGGTTTAACATGTCCTTCCTTGCCCACAATTAAGTCATATAAATTTCCTGCACGGTGACTTACAATTTTTGCATCGGCATGTCCGTCATTGTCCAAGACCTGCATTTCAGGACCTGTATGAAAAGTATAATCATATTTAGCAGGATTATCTTGTACAAAAAAGATAATACCACTATTGCCATTCTTAGCAATTTTCCATTCTAATTGCAAATGAAATGAATCGAATCCCTCATTGGTTACCAAGTCTCCTCCTCCTTTTCCATTCACCTTTGCAGTTGGGTCAAATACGAGCGCCCCATCTATTGCTTTCCAAGCAGTACCCGCAGTTTTTTCACCATAGCTATGCCAACCATTGGTGGTTTTGCCATCAAACAAGTTGATCCATTTTCCTTGTGCACTTATTTCTGTGTATGCAAGTAAAGCGAAAAGTCCAAGTACTAAGTTTTTCATAAGCAGTGGTTAATTGAAGATCCTATTTTTTTAAAAGTAAAACATATTTCACCATCGCTTCTGCATCTTCTTGTGAAACAGTAGGGTGAGGAGTCATTGGAATCGCACCCCAGTTGCCGCTTCCCCCTTTGATAATTTTTTCAGCTAACATTTTTACATTCTCCTCTGTGTTCTCGTATTTTGCTGCAACATCCTTGTAAGCAGGTCCAATGTTTTTTTCATTTGCTTTGTGACAAGTTAAACAGTCGCTTTTTCCAACCAATTCTAATCCTTTTTGATAATCAGGATTGGAAGACAATGAACTTGTAGCCGTTGCCGCTGTTTCTGTTGTCGCCTCCTTGTTGTCTTTATTTCCACCACAAGCAACTAGTGCAATTCCTAAAACCAATGTAACTAAAACCTTTTTCATACTTTAATTTTTATTCGATTTATAATTTGATTATTGAATACCTAAAATTCTTTTATTAAATGCTTCATCCGATCCTGTGTTGGCAAAGTCATCAAAAGCTTTTTCTGTTACTTTAATGATATTATTTTGAATAAACACAGCTCCTTCTGCAGCGCCTACTTCAGGGTGTTTCAAACAACATTCCCATTCCATTACGGCCCATCCTTTGTAATCGTAGGCAGCGAGTTTGCTAAAGATACTTTTAAAATCTACTTGACCATCTCCTAAAGATCTAAATCTGCCTGCGCGGTCAATCCAATTTTGATAGCCACCATAAACACCTTGCTTAGCAGATGGGTTAAACTCTGCATCTTTCACATGGAACATTTTGATACGCTCATGAAATGCATCTATGTATCCCAAATAATCCATGCATTGTAAAACCAAATGTGATGGATCGTATAGTAAACAAGCTCTTGGATGTTGATTTACTTTATCTAAAAATAGCTCATAGGAAACACCATCATGTAAGTCTTCTCCTGGATGAATTTCATAACACAAATCCACTCCTGCTTTATCGTATTCATTTAAAATGGGTGTCCATCTTTTGGCGAGTTCTGTGAAACCCGTTTCAACCAATCCTGCTGGACGTTGTGGCCAAGGATATACGGTATGCCATAATAAGGCACCACTAAAAGTAGCAGATGCATTAAGGCCTAGATTTTGAGATGCTTTTGCAGCATATTTCAATTGTTGAACGGCCCATTCTGTTCTTGCTTTTGAATTGCCTCTAACTTCAGTTGGAGCAAAACCATCAAACTGTGCATCATAAGCTGGATGAACTGCCACCAACTGTCCTTGCAAATGCGTAGACAACTCTGTGATTTCTAATCCTGCTGCATTTACGATGCCTTTAATTTCATCCGCATAGGTTTTACTTTCAGCAGCTTTTTGCAAGTCTATACAACGTGCATCCCAACTTGGGATTTGCACTCCTTTAAAACCTAAGCTAGCAGCCCATTTACAAATACCTTCTAAAGTATTAAAGGGAGCGGCGTCGCCCATGAATTGCGCTAAAAATATACCTGGTCCTTTTACTGTTGTCATGCTTTTATTTTATTAACTAGATCAACTATTGATTGAATGTGAACGAAAACTTATAAAACGTAGGGCGTCCATTTTTTGTCGGACTGTGCAGAGGCCACTACATTATCAATAAAGGCCATACCTCTTATACCATCTTCAACGCCTGGAAAATCTAACATCTCTGGAGTGGGTGTTTTGCCATCTATTTTACAACCCAATGTTAAAGCGAAGTTGCGATAGATATTTGCAAAGGCTTCTAAGTAACCTTCTGGATGTCCTGCCGGTGTTCTACAATTATGACTAGCTGCTTTATATAAATGTGCACTACCTGCTCTAAGTATTTGAACGGGTGCATCTAACCATTTTACAAGTAATGAATTGGGCTCATGTTGGAACCATTCGATACCACCATTTTCGCCGTATACTCTAATCTTTAATGCATTTTCTTCTCCGGCTGCTACTTGAGAGGCCATTAATACACCTTTTGCGCCGTTGTCAAATTTTAAGAGTACCGCACCATCATCGTCCATTACACGGCCATCCACTAAAGTGTTAAGTTCGGCACAGATGTCGGTAATTTTTGCACCTGTTATATATTCTGATAAATGCGCAGCATGCGTTCCAATATCGCCCATTACAGAACTCTTACCTGATTTTTTTGGGTCGGTTCTCCAAGCTGCTTGTGCGTTTCCTTCTCTTTCTGATAATCGACTTAGCCAACCTTGCGGGTATTCCACCCATACTTTACGAATCTTGCCCAGCTTGCCATCTGCAATCATTGCTTTAGCTTGCTTTACCATTGGATAGCCAGAATAAGTATGCGTTAAACATAGGGTCAAGCCTGTTTCTTCCACTTTTTGTTTGAGTTGTTTGGCTTCCTCTAAAGAAAAAGTGATTGGTTTCTCAATCACTACATGGAATCCATGCTCCAAGGCCATCATGGCTGGAGCAAAGTGTGCAAAGTTGGGTGTAACAATGGTCACAAAATCCATACGCTGGTCTGCAGGCAAAGCGGCTTCCGCTTTAATCATTTCTTCATAAGTAAGATAGGTTCTAGATTCAGGAAGAAACAATGCTTTTCCAGAAGCTACTGCAATTTCAGGATTAATACTTAATGCCCCACAAGCCAATTCTATCAATCCATCCATATTGGCTGCTAAACGGTGAATGGCGCCTATAAAGGCATCTTGCCCTCCGCCAACCATACCCATGCGTAGTTTTCTATTCATATTAGTGCTAATTTTTACAAGCTTGACAGGCCTTTTATTGTGTCATGATAACACTTTCAAAAGAACACCTTAGCAATTTCCTTCTATTTTCTCAAAAAACCCGATTTTTTCATCAAAAATATTTTAAAAGAACCCAAATAAAATTTACATTTATCAAACGATTGATGGATCTCTTAACGAATCTTTATTGCCATGTCTTCTTCTATAAATAGACGAAACTTAATTAAAAAAGTATTTGCAAGCTCGGCAGCTATGGCTGCTGGAGTGGCCATCCCTAAATCTATTTTGGCAGCGGTTCAACTGCCAGAAGATATAGCTCCATTGAAAGGCAATATCAATCACTCCGTTTGTAGATGGTGTTATAGCGATATGCCTTTGGAGCAATTGTGTAAACTGGTTAAGGAAATTGGATTTAATGCCATTGATTTATTAAAACCCAACGAATGGCCTATTGCTAAACAATATGGTATTGATTGTTCCATGTGTTATACTGCTGGAAATACTAGCCTTACCAAGGGTTGGAATGATGTAAAAAATCATGATTGGTTGATCAAGGATTATTTAGAAGCCATAGCACTAGTTGCTGCAGCAGGGTACAAGAATTTAATTTGTTTTGCGGGCAACCGAAATGGAATGGATGATGAGACTGGATTGCAAAACTGCGTGAAGGGGTTGAAGCAAATTATGCCTTTGGCAGAAAAATTAGGAGTGACCATTCAAATTGAATTATTCAATTCTAAAATTGATCATAAAGATTATATGGGAGATAAGTCTGCTTGGGGCATTGAGCTTTGCAAGCGATTAGGTTCTCCTAATTTCAAAATTCTTTTTGACATTTATCATATGCAAATTGATGAAGGTGATATCATTCGTTCTATTCAAGATAGTCATCAATATTTTGGACACTACCATACCGCGGGCGTGCCTGGTAGACATGAGATTGATGAGCGCCAAGAATTAAATTATGCAGCAATCATGCGTGCCATTGTAGCCACCGGTTACAAAGGATATGTGGCACAGGAATTTATGCCAGCAGACAAAGACCCTATCGCTTCTTTAAAAACAGCAATTAAAATTTGCGATGTTTAATAATAACAAAACAAACAATTTCAATACACACTAAAAATTTATAAAATGGCGGAACAACAGTATGACGCAATTGTCGTAGGATCGGGTATCAGCGGCGGTTGGGCAGCAAAAGAGCTTACCGAAAAAGGATTAAAAGTATTGATGCTTGAGCGTGGTAGAAATATCGAGCACATTAAGGATTATGTGAATGCGAATAAAGAAGCTTGGGATTTCCCGCATCGAGGTGGTAGAACACAAGAAATGATTAAGGACTATCCTGTTTTAAAACGCGATTATCCTTTGAACGAAACCAATTTAGATTATTGGTGTTCTGATAAAGACCATCCCTATACTGAAACAAAACGTTTTGATTGGTTTAGAGGATACCATGTTGGGGGTCGTTCTTTAATGTGGGGACGTCAGTCCTATCGTTGGTCTGATTTAGATTTTGACGCCAATGCTAAAGAGGGTGTGGGTGTGGATTGGCCTGTTCGTTATAAAGATATTGCGCCATGGTATGATTATGTAGAAAAATTTGCAGGTATTAGTGGTAACCGCGATGGTTTAGCTGTTTTACCTGACGGACAATTTTTACCTCCAATGGATTTAACCTGCGTTGAAAAAGATGTTGCAGAAAGATTGAAAAAAGAATTTAAAGGAGAACGCCATTTAATTATTGGACGTACTGCAAATATTACGGTACCACACGGCGGACGTCCTGGATGTCAGTTTAGAAATAAATGTTGGTTGGGTTGTCCTTTTGGTGGCTACTTTAGTACACAGTCTTCTACTTTACCAGCTGCAATGGCAACCGGTAATTTAACGTTAAGACCTTTTAGTATTGTAACCGAAGTGAAATACGACAAGGATAAAAAAAGAGCAACAGGCGTGACAGTTTTGGATGCGGAAACCAATAAAACCATCGAATACAGTGCTAAAATTATTTTCTTAAATGCATCTACTTTAAATAGCACTTGGATTTTAATGAACTCTGCTACGGATGTTTGGGAAGGAGGATTGGGAAGTAGCTCCAATGCTTTAGGTAAATACTTAATGGATCACCACTTAGGAGTGGGTGCCGGAGGAACTGTAGAAGGGTACGAGGATCAATATACTTTTGGTCGTCGTGCTAATGGATTCTACATCCCAAGATTTAGAAATGTGGGAAATGACAAGCGTGATTATTTACGTGGATTTGGATACCAAGGAGGAGGAACTAGACAAGGCTGGCAACATGAAGTAGCTGAATTTAGCATTGGTGCTGGATTTAAAGAAGCATTAACCGAGCCAGGTGTTTGGACCTTTGGAATGGGTGGATTTGGAGAAATGTTACCTGATGCCACTAATAAAGTGACTTTAGACAAAACAGTGAAAGACAAGTGGGGTTTAAATGTCTTGAATATTGACTGTGAGTTAAAAGACAACGAATTAAAAATGCGTAAAGACATGATTGCAGATGCGCAAGAAATGCTTGAGCGTGTTGGGGTTAAAAATGTTCAATCACATGATGGAGATGGAACGCCAGGACGCGGTATTCATGAAATGGGTACAGCACGTATGGGTAGAGATCCCAAAACATCGGTATTGAATGGTAACAACCAAGTTTGGGATGCACCCAATGTATTTGTAACCGATGGTGCCTTTATGACAAGTGCTTCTTGTGTAAACCCTTCTTTAACTTATATGGCATTCACAGCACGCGCTGTTGACTTTGCTGTAAGTGAATTGAAAAAAGGAAACTTATAAACACACATTAATAATTTAATTTTAAAAAAATATTTTTATGATCAATAGAAGAGAAGCCTTATCAAGAGTTGCCATTATTATGGGCGGCACTGTGTTAGGAGCAGAAGCTTTTTTATCGGGTTGCAAAACCAATACCAAGGGCGTTCGTTTTTCTAAAGACGATATTGCTTTTTTAAATGAAGTTGCTGAAACCATTATTCCTGCTACGGATACTCCTGGCGCAAAGGAAGCAAAAGTGGGTGAATTCATGACCGTGATGGTAAATGACTGTTATGAAGAAAAAAACCAAACCATTTTTATGGAAGGGTTGAAAAAATTAGAAGAAGCTTCTAAAAAATTAAACAGCAAAGGCTTTATGGAGTCTACGCCTGAAGAGCGCAATACTTTATTAGTTGCTTTGGATAAAGAAGCAAAAGAGTATCAAAAAAACAAAAAATCCGAGGATCCAACACACTACTTTACCATGATGAAGCAGTTGACTTTATCAGGTTATTTTACTTCTGAAATTGGTGCAACTAAGGCTTTACGCTATGTAGCCGTTCCAGGTAAATTTGACGGATCGTATCCTTATAAAAAAGGAGATAAAGCTTGGGCTACAGGCTAGAGGGTAACTACATGGCTTGATTGATACAAGTATTGCACGCCATGTAATTTTTATAACTAAGGGTTTTTTAAATAATTATTATGAACAATTCAAGAAGAGATTTTTTACGTAATTCGGCTTTAGCGGGTTTGGCAATGTCTATTCCTTTTCAAAATGAATTAATGGCGATGGGTGCTAAGCACAATGCATTTGGAATTCAATTATGGTCCGTTAAACAAGCCTTATTAAAAGACCCAGTGACTATTTTAAAACAATTGTCTGAAAATGGGTATAAAAAAATAGAAAGCTTTGAAGGGGCTAAAGGAATGTTTTGGGGCATGAAAAACACGGAGTTCAAAAAACAGTTGGATGGATTAGGAATGCATCTTGTTTCTTCCCACTGCAATGATACTGGTAACTTAGCCTCTTTTGAACGTAAGGCTGCAGAAGCTGGAGAGATAGGAGTGAAGCATTTGATTTGTGCTTTTAAGGGGCCACAAAAATCCTTGGATAACTTTAAGCAATTTGTAGACGAGTTTAATGCTTGTGGTGAAATTGCAAAAAAACATGGACTTCGTTTTGCTTACCATAATCATGATTATTCTTTCAAAGCGATGGATGGAGTGGTGCCGCAGGATTTAATGATGAAAGGTACCAATCCGGATTTAGTAGATTTTGAAATGGACATGTACTGGACCGTTGCAGCAGGTGTAGACCCTGTAGCTTATATGGACAAATATCCAAATCGTTTTAAATTGGTACATGTAAAAGATTTAACTAAAACAGCAACTGGTCATGAGTCTTGCGTTATTGGCAAAGGGACTATTGATTACAAATCTTTATTGCCAAAGGTTGCAAAGCGTGGTGTTCAACATATGATTGTTGAACAAGAGGCTTACACAGGCACCAATGAAATGGACTCAGCTAGAGATAATGCTGCTTATGTTAAAACCTTAAAGTGGTAAACTAGTTATTTAGTTATTGCTAATGAACTTTAAAAGTTGAAAATAAAAAAAATCTCGAAACAATTGTATCGGGATTTTTTTTATTAATCTAAAGATTGATTATGAAAAAAATACCTAATTCTCGACTCGCCCTGCGCGTAGCTCGAAAGCTCGCCTCAAATTAGTATTTTCTCCAAATCATTTTTTATCAATAATAATCAAGTCGGTTGTTTTAATGATTGTTGTTAAAGCATTTTGTAATGCTTCTAAATCCTGTACACTATTAAAAGCGTTAATGGAGTAGCGCATATAAGTATCCTCTCCTTGGCGCATAATAGGAATTTCGATATTAAACTCTTTGAATAATTTTCTTTGTAATACTTCAGGCTCCTTAGTGTGAATGGGAATGCTAATCATTTGCCCAATCCATTCATTGGTTAAAGGATTAATAGGCTGAGTGCCTAATAGTTCATAAAACTGTGCAGCATTGGCAAGTACCATTTCATGACACTGCTTTGACACTTCGGTCCAATGATGATCTTTCATAAATTCAATGCTTTTGGGCACTGCTAAAAAAGCGGAAAAATCTCTGGTGCCTATCATTTGATGATAGTCCAAAAATGCCGAATGGGAAGGTTTTGCTGCTTTGTATCCCCAACTTACAACAAGGGGGTCGCAAATAGATTGTACTTTTTTATGAGCGTATAAAAAACTGGCTCCCTTGGGTGCCATCATCCATTTGTGACAAGCACCTACGTAAAAGTCAACATCCAATTCATTTATTTTAAGGTCTACATGTGCAGGTGCATGTGCGCCGTCCACAATAGTTATTAAACCTTTGGATTTTGCGATGGCACAGATTTCTTTCACCGGAAAAATTAATGCGGTGGCACTCGTAATATGGCTAATAAAAATGGCCTTTGTTTTTGGAGTAAGTCCTTTAAAAAAATCTTCAATAAACTGCTCCTTTGTAGTAATAGGAAGGGTTATTTTTTGTCTTTTATAGACCGCCTTTTTTTGTGTACAATAGTAATCCCAAGTCCTATCACAAGCTCCATACTCAATATCGGTTGCCAATATTTCATCCCCCGCCGCTAATGGAAATCCTTTTGCAATAATGTTAACGGCAAAACTTGGGTTAGTTATATATACCAGATCATCCTTGTCGTCTACATGAATAAATTGCGCAAGGGCTGCACGAGCGGTTGACAAATATTCAACTCCATCAAATGCAATAAATTGAACAGGCTCGGCTTCTAACACCTTTTGCCATTCTTGATAAGCCTCGAAAATAGGTTTAGGAGTTGCCCCAAAAGATCCAAAGTTTAAGAAATGAATATCCTTTCTTAATAAAAACTGATCTTTTAAATTATTATTCATCTTACTTAATTTATTACTGTATTGGCAGTATTGAGTGTCTTACGAAGGTAGGCAAAAAAATCCCCTCGACATAAGGAGGGGATTTTGAAAATAACTCTTTTAAAATAGTTATACTCCCAAACTCCAACCTTCGCGATAGGTTCTTTTTACAAATTGGTTGGCAGGTTCGAAGTTGGTAATTTTCATATTTGGACCATCCCATGTTAATTGAATATTGCGTCCTGGATAGGTGGTTAGGCCTTTTTTATCGGTTCCTTTATAGTCATAACTTCTAATGGCTAAATTACCCATTAATACGGACTCGGTTAATGGACCGGCTATATCAAAATGAGAGCTTAATGTTTTAGCTTCCTTACTTTCTGGGCCGGCAATACAAGCTTCTACCCAAGCTGCATAGTGACCATTGTCTCCATTTTTAACGCGCTCAACTGTTTGAGCCACTTTCGTTGTTTTGGTTAATCGAGTAGGTAATAATTGAGGATTGATACCGTAAGTGCCTGCCATCATTTTGCCTTTAGATCCTTCAAAAATAATACCATTGCCGCCATCTCCCATTACTTCATTAGGTCCCAATTCTGCAGGGCGTTCTGGTTGAATTCCTCCATCCATCCAATGTAATTTTATTTCGGTTGTCTTATTGCTTCCTTTGTGCTTATTAAATTTCCCCCTGAAGGTTAAGATAATATGAGAAGCTGCCGGTGGACTGTCTGGAGAATAAACTCTTTGCCATGGGGCTGTATACCTTGTTGCTACACTACATTCTGCAGAAACAGGGTAACCAAGTCCAAGCACTGCAAAAGCAGGTGCCATAATATGACAGGCCATATCTCCTAAAGCGCCAGTTCCGTAATCCCACCAACCTCTCCAGTTAAATGGCAATAGGTCGGTGAAGTAATCTTTTTTTGGTGCGGTACCTAACCATAAGTCAAAATCCAATTCTTTTGGAATTTCATTCGCAGATGCAGGACGAATTACGCCTTGTGGCCAAACTGGACGATCGGTATAACAGTATATGGTATGAACGTCTCCAATTAGACCTGCATTGTACCAATCTTGAAGTACTCTTACCCCATCACCAGAAGCGCCTTGGTTGCCCATCTGTGTAACTACATTATAATCGTGTGCTGCTTTGGTCATCATACGTGCTTCATAAATATCATGTGCCATTGGTTTTTGCACATACACATGTTTATGTAATTGCATAGCAGCCATTGCTTGTACAGCGTGCATATGGTCCGGTGTTGAAACAGAAACGGCATCAATTAACTTATGTTCTTTATCCAACATTTCTCTATAATCCTTATATACTTTAGCATTTGGATAACGCTTGCGACTTAGCGCAGTTTGACGTTCGTCTACATCACATAAAAAAGCAATGTCTGCTTTCCCACTATTGTAAAAAGAAAATAAATCACTTTCTCCTTTACCACCGGCACCAATGCCGGCAATTTGTAGTTTATCACTTGGTGCTGTAAATCCTTTGCCACCTAATACATGTCTTGGCATAATGTAAAATCCACCTAGGGCCATTGCAGAATTTCGGATAAAATCCCTTCTTGAGTTAGCTGATTTGTTCTTGGACATAGCAATCTTTATTGTGTTTTAAAATCGTTTGGAATGCGTTCTGAAACGTTCTGTTAAATTATTAAAAAAATGTGAAAATGAGTAATTATTTTGATGAGTGAACAAAACCTAGTTCCCTTTCGTTATTTAAGACTAAATTGCTAATATAATTAACTTGTATGCAAGCCTCTATTCAAGATTTACGTGCTTATTTTTTATCGGGTGCTACCCAGACCTATGATTTTAGAATCAATCAGTTAAAAAGACTCAAAAAAGTAGTGTTAGACTCCGAAAAGGAAATCTATGCTGCACTTTACGCAGATTTGAAAAAAACAGACGAAGACGCCTGGGCAACCGAGATTGGCTTTTTTTTAAGTGAGCTCAACCATACTCTTCAAAATTTGAAGGAATGGATGCGCCCTACAGAAGTTTCTACCAATTTGGTGAATTTGCCTTCTAGTTCTTATATGGTTCAAGAGCCGCTTGGTGTAGTCTGTATTATTGCTCCTTGGAACTATCCTTTCCAATTGTTATTTACACCTTTAATTGGTGCGATTGCTGGAGGGAATTGCGTGGTTTTAAAACCCAGTGAGTTTGCGCCGGCAACAGCTCATGTAATGAGTAAGATTATTGAAAGCTTGTTCCCTGCTAACTATATCATGTATTTAGAAGGAGAGGGTGCAACAGTCTTGCCTCCCTTGTTAACTAATAATAGATTTGATCATATTTTTTATACTGGCAGTACACAGGTTGGTAAGATCATTTACAAATATGCAGCGGAGCAATTGGTTCCGGTTACCTTAGAGTTGGGTGGCAAAAGCCCTGCCGTAATTGCTTCTGACGCCAATTTGCGTGTGGCTGCACGTAGGCTTGCTAGTCCTAAATTTTCTAACGCAGGACAAATGTGTATTGCGCCGGATTATATTTTGGTGCCCACTGAATTAAAAGAAGCTTTGATTGAGGAACTGATTAAATCCATTCAACAGTTTTACGGAGTGAATGCAAGTGCGTCTGAGCATTATGGAAAAATAATCAATGACAAACAATGGGAGCGTTTAAATTCATATTTATCAGAAGGAGAAATTGTATATGGTGGTAAAATAGATCGTTCAAAATTATTTATCGAACCTACCATCATGACCCATATTCCTGAGGATGCACGCATTATGAAAGATGAAATCTTTGGTCCTATTCTTCCTATTATTACGTATCAATCCAATGAAGAGGCCTTGGCTGTGATTCACAAAAATCCCAACCCGCTTGCGTTTTATGTATTCACGGAAAATAAAGCGACTGAACAATATTGGCTTACTAATGTGCCTTCTGGAGGAGCTTGTGTGAATAACGCTACCATGCACATTACCAATCATGATCTTCCTTTTGGCGGTAGAGGGTATAGTGGAACAGGGGGCTACCACGGTAAAGCAAGTTTTAATACTTTCACCCATAATAAGTCTGTTTTAAAAACACCCACTTGGATAGATCCTAGTTTTAAATATCCACCTTACAAAGGAAAAGCTTGGTTATTAAAACGATTAATTGGATAAGCGTATTACAATTGTATTTATAAATAATATTTGAACTGGTTTGAAAATTAAAAAAACAATCATGATTAAAATTGCCATCGCCGTTGGAGTATTGGTTACGGCTACCTTGTTGATGAAAAAATCTGGAATGTCCTATAGACAATCTGTTTTAAAAACAATGTATCCTGCCATTATGTGGGTGAGTAAATCTAGTGGCAAAAAACAAATTCAAACCAATACGAAAAATGCAGCGCCTGCAGTTTCTTTTTATACTTTGACTGCGAAAGATATCAATGGGAATGTATTTAATTTCGCCAATTTAAAAGGGAAGAAAGTGCTAATCGTTAACACAGCAAGCAATTGCGGCTTTACCGCACAATATGAGGCTTTAGAGCAACTGTCTCATCAGTTTGCCAACAAATTAGTGATTGTTGGATTTCCTGCCAATGACTTTAAAGAACAAGAGGCTGCCGACAATTCACAGATTTCCAATTTTTGTAAAAAAAATTATGGTGTCACTTTTCCTTTAATGGAAAAATCAAAAGTGATTAAAGGGAATCATCAAAACGAAGTATATAAGTGGCTTTCTGATAGCTCCCTTAATGGATGGTGCCATCAAGAACCTGCTTGGAATTTTTGTAAATACTTGATTAACGAAGAAGGGGTGCTTACCCATTATTTTCCAATGACCATTGATCCCTTATCTAAAGAAGTGATTAGTGCTATAGAAGCGAAATAACGATATAATAAAAAAAGAAGTTTCTATCGAGACTCCTTTTTTATATACGTGCATGATTTTTAATTAATGGGGCAGTGTTCGTGGTAGTTTTCTAAAACTATTTTACCTGATTCAATAACCATACCTTTGTATTGTTCTTTAATTTCATCCAATACGGCTTCTATTTCTGCAGGATCGGTTATACGTACTAATTTTGCTCGATAGTCCTTTATACTTGGAAGTCCTTTTAAGTAATTCGCATAATGTCTTCTCATCTCATTAATGCCTGCGATGGGTCCTTTCCATTCCAATGATTTCAGTAAATGTTTCCTGGCTACTTCTACTCTTTCTTCAATGGTTGGGTCCGCTCTTTTGGTGCCTGTTTCAATAAAGTGTCGAATCTCTCTAAATATCCAAGGATAACCAATAGCAGCACGACCAATCATAATGCCATCTACTCCGTATTTATTTTTATACTCCACTGCTTTTTCAGGAGAATTAATATCACCATTGCCAAATATAGGAATGGTAACACGTGGATCGTTTTTCACCTCTCCAATAAGGGTCCAATCCGCTTCTCCCTTATACATTTGCATACGCGTACGTCCATGAATGGCAAGTGCTTTAATGCCTACGTCCTGTAATCTAACGGCTACTTCTCTAATATTTTTTGAACTTTCATCCCAACCCAATCTGGTTTTTACTGTCACCGGCAGATTGGTACTTTTTACTACGGCCTCTGTTAATCGAACCATTAGGTCCAAGTCCTTTAATACGCCTGCGCCCGCACCCTTCATGGCCACTTTTTTAACGGGACATCCAAAATTGATATCTATCAAGTCTGGGTTAACGGTATCCACAATTTTAGTACAAAGTGCCAAGGCTTCCTCATCCCCTCCAAATATTTGAATGCCAATTGGTCGCTCGTAGTCGTAAATATCCAATTTTTGCTTGCTCTTGATGGCATCTCTTATAAGGCCCTCACTGCTAATGAATTCAGTATACATAAGGTCGGCTCCATTGTCCTTACAAACCGCTCTAAATGGGGGATCGCTTACGTCCTCCATGGGAGCGAGTAACAAAGGAAAATCCGGTAATTGTATATTGCCTATAGAAACCATATGAATTCATTATCTTGCATCAAACCGATACGGTTGCAAATGTACCAATAAATTACATTTAGATGAGCATTCAAAATAGAAGCCTTTTACAAATGTCA
>JACCDH011310405.1_pt1 | contig 16361 bp, 16 predicted proteins | sample 7442481 | NCBI WGS metagenome assembly JACCDH01 (sample SAMN15323433, study PRJNA562643) | freshwater metagenome | isolation source: river surface water | place: USA:Blue River Watershed | collected 2017-08-15
CAGCCCAAGTACCTGCTGGTCTGCGGCGAAGGACGGCTCAACGCTTTCCGCATCTTGGGCGAGACGCATATTCCTGCGCTGGTGGTCGATGTCAGCGATGAAGATGCATTCATCATGAGCCTGGCCGAGAACATCGCCCGACGCGGCCACAGACCGCTGGAGATCCTGGCCGACATCGAAATCCTGCGCAAGCGCGGGTATGACGCCGAAACCATCATCCAGAAAACCGGCTTGTCACCCAAATACGTCAAAGACATCGTCTTCCTGCTCGACCAGGGTGAAGAGCGCTTGATCGAAGGTGTGCAGCGCGGTGCCATCCCGCTGACCACGGCCTTGGAAATTGCCCGTGCCAAAGACGATGACGAAAAGCTGGGCGACATGTTGCAAGAGGCCTATGAAAACGGCCAACTCAACCGTCGTCAGATCATCGAGACCAAACGCCTGGTCGAAAAACGCCAGGCATTTGGCCCTGGGTCGCCGAATGCGGGTCAGATCAAACCGCCCACTTCGAGCTACAGCTTGGTGCGTACGTACCAGCGGGAGGTTGAGCGGCAGCGCAAGATGGTTTTGAAGGCAGAGCACGCCCACCAACGCCTGCTCCTGGTTGTGCAGGGTTTGAAGAAGCTGTTTGCCGACGAGCACTTTGTGACCCTGCTGCGTGCAGAAGGGCTCGATACCTTGCCCAAGTACCTGGCTGAACGCATCGACAACCTGAAAGGAATTCCCGCATGAACCCCGCGACCAATACCCAAGCCAACATCATGCCCATGTACCCGGGCATCGACCAACCTGGTGATGCTGAGGATGGCCCCAATCTGCCCAAGGCCCCGCTCAACACTTTGCTCGGTTTTGATCTTGAGACCTACCAGATCCCACTGGATACGCTCATGCCCAGCAAGCGCATCCCAGACGGGGTGATGAGCACCCGAAAGTACAAGCAAATTGTTTCGTCCATCCATGAAATCGGTCTGATCGAGCCGCTGTCGGTGATCCAGCACGATCCGGCCAAATCGGAATTCGTCCTCCTCGACGGCCATTTGCGGGTACTGGCCTTGAAGGATCTGGGCATCAATGAGGCCCCTTGCCTCATCGCCAAGGACGATGAAACCTACACCTACAACCACCGGATCAACCGGCTCTCGACCATTCAAGAGCACTACATGATCCGCCGAGCCATTGACCGAGGCGTCAGTAAGGAGCGCTTGGCGCGGGCCTTTGGCGTAAACCTAAGCTCCATCAACCGGCGCATCAGCTTGCTCGAAGGCATTTGCCCGGATGCCATCGCCCGTCTGCAGGACAAACAGTTCACGCCGGATGTGACGCGGGTGCTGCGCAACATGAAGGCCGCACGGCAAGTGGAGGCGGTGGAGCTGATGATCGCCAGCAACACCATTACCGTCGCCCATGCTGATGCCTTGCTCAAAGCCACACCGCCTGAACAGCGCACCGACTTCAAACCCACCGAAAAGGACAACAAAAAAGCCCCTATCGAGCAAATTGTCATGCTCGAAAAGGAAATGAGCCAGGTCCAAACCCAATACAAGGACGCCGAGCAAAACTATGGCTCAGACTTACTGAACCTGGTCGTAGCCAAGGGCTACTTGACCAAGCTGGTCGGCAACGAGGCCGTCAAGAGTTTCATTTTTCGGCACGAACCAGAAATCCTCGAGCAGTTTGAACTGGTGGTGAACACCGTCAGCATGGAGGAGGCGGTGCAACAGCAGCAGGAGTTGACGGGTGAGATCGAGGACGAGCTGGAGGGCGCTATCTTGTTGGCCAACGATGCGCAAGACGACCACCCAACGGGTGCAGATCTGGCTGAAATTGAAGGCCAAGCCCCCTGACATGACTAAAGTCACATACACGAAGCATTTTTTATACCCCTACGAAGGAGAGTAGAATTATTCCAATAAAGATAACCTTCGGGGGTAATGATGCACTGGTATATTGTCCATACCAAGCCAAGACAGGAAGTGTGCGCTCAGGAAAACCTCGAGCGGCAGGGTTACGAGTGCTACCTCCCAGTCTTCCCCAAGGAAAAACTTCGCCAGAACCGCGTGTCCATTGCCAGCGAGCCTTTGTTCCCGCGTTACCTGTTCATCCGTTTGGGGCAAGGTCATGCCGACCAAAGCTGGACGCCGATTCGCTCAACGAAGGGCGTCAGCCGCTTGGTGAGCTTTGGGAAGAACCCTGCCATGGTGCCAGATGGTCTGATCGATCACTTGCGGTCAACAGAGGCCGTTGTGCAAGCGAATCCCGAGCGCTTGTTCACTACAGGTGACCAGGTCAGGTTGAGCGATGGGGCGTTCGTCGGCATCGACGGGGTCTACCAAATGGCTGATGGTGAACGCCGTGTCATGGTACTAATTGAGCTTATGGGCAAGCCGGTGGTCATGAAGGTGGACGTAGCCAGTTTGCAAAAGGTCATGTAAACCCATCTTGGCCAACAAATGGGCTGCATCACCAGACAAATTCATCGATTTGTCGAAATCTCTTCTTAAAGTTATCTGGATATGAGACAATCGTTCGTCCGATTAACGAAGGTTGGTGCAACATTGACCACGCTGTCTCACTCGGATCTCCTGATTGCTTCTCCCCTGACCGCGCTTGCTGATCGTGAAACAGCACGGCGGTAGCGTGCCTGAACCACTAAGCGCTCTCCGATAGCTTAGTGAGGCTTTTATAAATTAAACTGCAAGTGCATAACGCGCCGCACCGCTTTCCCGCAAAAGAACGTGGTGAAACATACCTCGAAAGTATTGGTGTTTGATACGGCGAGCGTGCTTATTGCGGCATTTTTCAAGTTCTTCACTGATGAATATTGCACTCGATGACGTCAAAAAAACGTTGAAACTCGCACCGGCCGCTTTGTTTCTGACGTGGTCAGATACCAAGGCGCGATATCGTCGCAGTATGCTCGGCCCCTTCTGGCTCGTACTGGGTACTGGCATCGGCGTTGCCGGACTCGGCTTTCTCTGGAGTGCCCTGCTGAAAATGGACAGGGAGACATTTATCCCCTCCCTGACCGTAGGACTCATCGTTTGGCAACTCATCGCTGGTTGCGTCACAGAAAGCTCGGGAGTTTTCGTCCGTAACTCCATGGTTGTCCGCAACCTCAAAATACCTTTTCTTTTTTTTCCATTGCAACTGGTGCTTCGGCAGACTATCAACTTCGGCCACAATTTGGTCGTGATTTTAGTCGTCTTGCTGATTTTTCCTCCTCCGTTGAGCGCTGTCCAGTTATTGCTAATTCCTGGTTTTGTGCTTCTTATTGGCAACCTCCTTTGGCTGACCATGATTGTCGGGATGCTGGGGGCGCGATTCCGTGATATCGAGCCACTGATCGGTGCGTTCATGCCTATGCTTTTCTTCCTTAGCCCAGTTATTTATCGCCCCGATCATTTGGGCATACATGCACAGATTGCTTGGCTCAACCCGTTCAGCTACTTCATTAGCCTCATTCGCGACCCAATTCAGGGAGTTATGCCTCCTCTGTTTGTTTACGGAATAGCGACAGCTATGCTAATTGCGGGTTGGTTATTTACATTACAGTTTCTAGGGCGCAAGTATAGTCGCGTCCCTTTCTGGGTCTGAAACATGGCGCATATCAAATTCAAAAACGTCACTCTCCAGTACCCCATCTACAACGCAAAGAGCATGTCACTTCGCAACCAGCTGGTTCGAATTGGCACTGGTGGGAGGCTCTCTCAAGAAACCCGAGATATTGTAACGGTCACGGCATTGAACGATGTCAGCTTCGAACTGAGAGACGGAGATGCGGTGGGTCTCGTTGGACATAATGGTGCTGGCAAAACAACATTGTTGAGGGCAATGGCAGGCATTTATGCGCCTACCAAGGGCAGAGTAAATATTGAGGGCTCAACTTCTACAATCATTGAGCTCGGTGCGGGCATGGATCCAGAACTGACGGGATACGAGAACATTGTTCGCATGGGGTTGCTATTGGGGCATTCGCGTGAGGCGATGATCAGGGCGATACCTGACATCGAGGATTTCACCGAACTGGGAGATTTTCTTGCCACTCCCGTGCGAACCTATTCTGCTGGCATGACCATGCGATTAATGTTTGCTGTGTCCACTTCCGTAAATCCAGAAATACTGTTGATTGATGAAATGTTTGCTACTGGAGACGCCAAATTCCAAGAAAAAGCAAAGCAGCGTATGGAACGGCTTATCGACTCAGCTAAGATTTTTGTATTTGCCTCACATTCGCATGAAATGATCAAGGCATATTGCAACAAAGTATTTACGTTGGAACACGGTATCTTAAAAGAAGCGCAACTTGAAAAAGCATAAATTAGACAATTAACACTAAAATTTTTTTGTAATATGTCGCAACAAAAAGGAATGTAAATGAATAAAGACTCGAAAATTCTAATAACTGGTGCCAACGGTCTTGTTGGTTCGGCTGTAGTAAGTGAATTACGCTCGCAGGGATATTCTAATCTTGTGGAAGTCGGGCGTAACGACTGTAATTTGATTGATGGCCAAGCGGTAAATGAATTATTCACAAAGAACAAGCCGGAGTATGTGTTCCATAATGCGGCACGGGTATATGGGATTATGGGGAATATGAATAATAAGGCCCTTTCTTTTTATGATAATTGCATGATAAATACGAATGTAGTTCATGCGTCTCATATCTGCGGGGTGAAAAAGATTACTGCAATGGGTACGGGGGCGGTATATCCATATCCATCACCAGGTCTGCCACTCAATGAAGACATGATTTTTATGGGGCGTCCGCATCATGCGGAGAATTCTTATGCGCAAGCTAAGAGAGCAATGCTAGCCATGTTAGAGGCTTACAGCGAAAGCTATGGGCTGAAGTGGGCGTATATTGTTTCTTGCAATTTATTTGGTCCGAGGGATAAATTTGACACAGTGAATGGACATGTTGTCCCATCATTGATTAAAAAATTTTACGACTCTAAAAAAAATGGGGAAATGGTGACTGTATGGGGAGACGGCTCTGCGCAGCGTGATTTTATGTACGTGGCCGATACTGCTAGAGTGGCGATCGATATTATGAATCGTCTGTCCGGAGCGGTGAACATCGGAAGCGGGCGAATTTATCCCATAAGAGAAATTGTGGAAATGATTGCAGACATTTCTGGTATGCAAGACCGAGTTGCATGGGATGCTGAAAAACCTAATGGTCAAGATTACCGTGCTTACGATCTATCAAAAATAAATTCAATTGGGTTCGAAACCAAATTCACAATAAAGCAAGGTCTCAGGGAAACCTGGGATTGGTATTGTGCGGTTGCAGATACGAAAAATTGTTGAAGGTTTGCAGCCTAAATTTGGATTTTTGATTGGATTGGTAATATGAAGCCTAAATATGGAATCGTATCTTCTTTTGATGTTTTGTGTGGTAACGCCACATATTCTGAAGCCATCGCGAATGGCTTGAGTGAGGAGTTTGAGATAAGCCGAATTGATGTTCCGGTGTATTTGCAAAAGAACTATGATTTCGCCCTATTAAAGCAAGTTATAAGCAATATCAAAAAGTGTGACTATATAAACATTCAAATGGAGCTGGGTTTATATGGCCCGACCCCGTCAGCTGCTGTTCGTGCATTGCGAAACATAATAAGAAATTGCAAAAATTTTTCAGTTACGCTGCACCGAATTGACGAGCCACCGAAAAGCTTGACGCGGCAAATATTTAATTCAATAAAATTGGGAAAATTTAGAGATTCCGTTAATGCTGCTATTTTTTGGTACAAGGATTGGCTCGTAGCTAATACATATGTCAAACTAGTTAATGAGGTGGTTTCGAGGGGTGGTGTTTTTATTGTTCATACTGAGCGCGAAAAGCGACGTATCGAGAAGATAAATCAAAGCGCAAAGGTTCAAGTTTATCCCATACTCTGGCCTAAGATACCCCAGTCCGTCGTAGATTTGGGGGTGAAATTTAAAGCGAATAATCCCATTGTTGGACTGTTTGGGTTTGTTACGCCATATAAAAATTATGAAATAGTAGCGGAAGGTTTGACTGCGCAGCCATTTAACATATTGATTGCGGGGGGAGTACATCCACAATCACCTTCTTATGGAAAGAATAGCTCAAACAGTAGCCTCTCATACATTAGAAAAATATCCAACCTGTTTTCCAGAAAAGAATATAACGGGCGTGTTTTCTTTTTTACGTCACCATCTGATGCGGAACTGATTCAGCTAGTCCAATCTGTAGACATTGTGTGTGTACCTTATCTAGAAACAGGGCAGTCAGGATCCGGGATCGCTAGCATGGCAATTCAGTATGGCCGGAAAGTCGTGTTCTCGGACAATGGTTGCACAAGAGAATTATTGCGTTTTTTAAACAGAGCGCCAATACTTTTTGATGTTGATTCGCCATTGAGTCTTGCGTGTGCGATCAACAGTGTAAACGAGTCAGCTGAAAGAGTCGAATTTGTTGGATATGACTTCAGTGGCTTGTTAGACTTGTATAAAAAAGCTTCGGGTTCCCTTTGAAAGAACTTATGACAAAAAAAATATTGATAACTGGAATTACTGGTCAGGTGGGCTCGCAACTTGCTGACTATGTTCTTGAAAAGACATCCCACGACGTTGTTGGCATGATGCGCTGGCAAGAACCGATGGACAATCTTTATCACTTAACAGAACGAATCAACCGGAAGGATAGGATCAGTCTGTACTATGCAGACCTAACTGATTACTCTTCCATCGCACGGATGATCAAGACAGTCAGTCCTGATTTCATATCGCACCTTGCGGCGCAGTCTTACCCCAAGACGTCATTTGATATCCCGATTGAAACGTTGCATACTAATATCATAGGTACAGCCAATTTGCTTGAGTGTATTCGGCAAAAGAAAGAAGCTGATGGGTACGACCCTGTGGTGCATATCTGCTCCTCAAGTGAAGTCTATGGACGTGCAAAGCCGGGAGTTACTTTGGCAGAAGATACTCCGTTTCACGGCGCCAGTCCTTACAGCATTAGCAAGATTGGCACTGACTACCTAGGACGCTTTTACGGTGAGGCCTATGGAGTGCGCACATTCGTTACTCGTATGGGGACCCATTCCGGGCCACGTCGCAGCGATGTTTTTTTTGAAAGTACGGTTGCTAAGCAAATTGCATTAATCGAAGCGGGACTGCAAGAACCAGTGATTAAGGTGGGTAATCTGTCTAGTACGCGAACATTTCAAGATGCGCGTGATGCAGTTCGAGCCTATTTTTTATTGCTCGAGGCAAGCGCGAAAGGAAAAATCCCATGCGGAGATTGCTTCAATATTGCCGGCGAAGAAGCATTCCAGTTGCCAGAAGTTATTGAAATCCTACTCGGCATGAGTACCGTTAAAAACATCAAGGTGGCTACGGATGCGGACAGGTTACGGCCCATAGATGCCGATTACCAGATGTTCGATAATACAAAAATCCGAGCCGCAATCGACTGGAAGCCCGAGATATCTGCGCGTAAGATGTTTGAAGACTTGCTGACCCATTGGCGCGATGAAATCTCAAAGGGTAAGATCCCTTTAAATCGTTAAGGATAAGGTTTATGTCAACGTTGATTGTTAGATCGCGAGCTCCTCTTCGTCTAGGCTTGGCCGGTGGTGGTACTGATGTTTCTCCATATTGCGACACCCATGGTGGTTATGTTCTGAATGCAGCTATTGACCGCTACGCCTACGCGGTAATAAGGATGCTGGATGTGTCTGAAGTCCGCTTTCTGGCGACAGACCAACAATTAGAAAAGCGTTGCGCCTTAGACGATCCTTTGCTTTTGGACGGCAAAATGGATTTGCATACGGCGGTTTATAAGTACATGGTGCAGCATTTCAACGGTGGTCGCCCAATCCCACTTGAGCTAAGTACGTTTTGCGATGCACCAGCGGGCTCGGGCTTGGGGTCGTCTTCCACGCTGGTTGTGGCGATGATTCGCGCTTTTGTTGAATTGTTAAATTTGCCACTCGATGACTACACAATTGCTCACCTCGCCTTCAAAATCGAGCGAGTGGATTGTGGTTTGCAAGGGGGGCGACAAGACCAGTACTCGGCCACGTTTGGGGGCTTCAATTTTATGGAGTTTTATGCGAACGAACGATCTATTATCAATCCCTTGCGCATTAAAAACTGGATCATATGTGAACTGGAGGCATCTCTGATTCTCTTTTTTACGGGAGTATCACGCGAATCAGCAAAAATTATCTCCGACCAGAGCAACAATATTCAAAATGGAAAGGAAAGTGCGCTAGAAGCAATGCATGGGATTAAGCGAGAAGCACTGGTTATGAAGGAGTGTTTATTGAGAGCAGACTTTTCCGGTCTTGTGGAATCGATGAAATTGGGTTGGGAAAACAAGAAGCGTTCTGCCACGACCGTTACGAATCAACATATTGATGAAATATATATGGCGGCTTTGAATGCAGGAGCATTGGCAGGTAAGGTTTCTGGGGCTGGCGGGGGGGGATTCATGTTGTTTTTTGTTCCAACACAGCAGCGCATGGAGGTTATTCGGGCATTGACTAAATTTAATGGAAGTGTGAGCAATTGTCATTTCACTAAAAACGGAGCAGAAGCATGGAGAATTTGATGAAGATTTACATTAAAAAGCAGCTAACTGAAGCGCAGCATGTTATGTCCACCATGTTAACAGATGAGGGACTGCTGACGTGTGTAGAAGCCGCAGCTAACGCGTGTATTCAGGCAATGAGATCGGGTAATAAAATAATGCTAGCTGGCAATGGTGGAAGTGCTGCTGACGCGCAGCATATTGCGGGTGAGTTTGTAAGTCGCTTTGCTTTCGATCGGCCAGGATTGCCTGCTATTGCGTTAACAACTGATACATCCATTCTCACCGCAATCGGTAACGATTATGGATATGAAAACCTCTTCGCTAGACAAGTGCAAGCACACGCACAGAAAGGGGACGTGTTAATTGCATATTCAACTTCTGGTGGTTCGTTAAATGTCATCAATGCCTTGAAGGAGGCCCAAACTCGAGGTGTTGTTTGCATTGGTATGTCGGGCAATCGTGGTGGCATCATGAAAGACTTGTGTCAGCACTACCTTGAGGTGCCAAGCGCTGACACACCTAAGATTCAAGAAGGGCATGCTGTATTAGGGCACATACTGTGCGGCCTCGTTGAAAATGCCATATTCAAAGAGAATCCCTGATGCTTGAGGCCATTGTACTCGCGGGTGGCTTGGGTTCACGCTTGCGTGAAATAGTTCCCGATCGGCCCAAACCAATGGCGCTAGTAGCAGGGCGGCCTTTTCTGGAGATAGTGATACGGTCCCTGGCTACTAAAGGTGTTTCCAGAGTAGTTCTTTCTCTCGGTTTCATGGCCGAAAATATCATAAACCATTTTGGCAATCACTTTGCCGGGGTTGAATTGGCGTATGTGGTGGAGGAACGCCCTCTAGGCACAGGCGGAGCTGTTCGTCTTGCAATGACGAAATGCTGTCAAGAAAGCTTTTTTGTATTGAATGGAGATACCTTTCTCGATCTTGAGGTGGCAGATGTAAATAAATTTTGGCAAAAGAAACGGAACCTGGTTATTGTTGCACGGCAAGTGCTAGATACATCGCGCTATGGGCGCCTTGTTGTGGAAGATGGCTTAGTTAAAGGTTTTGCTGAAAAAGGAATATCTGGACCGGGATTGATAAATGCGGGATGTTATGTTTTCAGACGTGGACAATTAGATGAGTACGAGGTAAACAGGCCATTTTCCCTTGAGACTGATTATCTTATTAATGCTGTACATAATTCGTCTGTGGATGTCTTTGTAACTAACGGTTATTTCATAGATATTGGCGTGCCAGAAGACTATTGCCGGGCACAAATGGAATTTTAATGTCAATGAACTGCATGCTGCGGCCCGCGTTGTTTCTTGATAGGGATGGAGTGATTAATGAGGACCTTTCCTATGTTTATCGCCCGGAAGATTTTCATTTCGTTGATGGTATTTTTGAATTGGTGGCGGCCGCAAACCAAATCGGTTGTCTCGTGATTGTGGTAACCAACCAGGCTGGAATCGGACGAGGGTATTATTCGGAAGCGGACTTTCATGCGCTCACGGCCTGGATGCGTCATATCTTCGTCCAGCGCGGTGCAAATGTTGATGCCGTATATTATTGTCCGTTTCATCCGGAGCATGGGGTGGGTAAGTACAAGAAGGAAAGCGAGTGTCGTAAGCCTAACCCCGGCATGCTGTTACGAGCGGCTAAAGAACATCATATTGATTTGAAGCGATCCATCATGGTTGGGGATAAAATATCCGACATTCAGGCAGGGCAACGCGCTGGTGTGGGCGGTTTGTTCTATCTGGGTCAAGAGCTCAGCGTAGCTGATGCCACTGTAATTCAGAAACTAACTGATCTGATTCCAATGTTTTCATCAGAAATGTAGCATCAACTCATTATTCATTTTGTCGCAACGAAGTCTAAGTTAATAGAGAGAGTGGGAAGCCACCTCATAATAATTTAAAGAAAGCCATACTATATCGAACGGCTAAATACTATCTTTGATAGTCAGCATAGAAGAGATGGGCCTGAAAATTGTGAATAATGTCTGATTCAAAAACCAATTTGAGGGATGTGTTAGAAGTATGGTCGCGGTTGTTTTATGACCGCTTCATATTAAAAAGATAACCAAAATTCGCATAATGATTATTCCAGTAATACTCTCAGGCGGTGCAGGCACGCGGCTATGGCCTGTTTCGCGTGAAGGTCACCCCAAACCTTTCATAAAGCTTGCCGATGGTGAAAGCCTTCTTTTTAAAACCTATCGTCGTGCCTTAGCCCTGGTTGAATCATTGAATGGTGGCAAGGGTGACGTAGTCACAGTTACCAATCGTGACTATTATATTATGAGCAAGGATGAGCTGGCTACCATCAATCAAGGCGATCAAACCAAGGGATTTTTTTTGCTTGAGCCATTTGGGCGCAGCACTGCGCCCGCTGTAGCATTGGCTGCACATCACATCTTTGAGCAGTACGGCCCAGATGCTCTCATGTTGGTGCTGGCAGCCGATCACCTTATTCAAGACGATGAACGCTTTATCGTTGCCGTTGCTGGGGCCGCAAAGCTGGCGCGACAAAACTATTTGGTGACCTTCGGTATCCTCCCAAATGGTCCCGAGACCGCATTTGGCTATATTGAAGCCGGAGATCATCTGGGGGAAGCTCGCAAGGCACTTCGGTTTGTTGAGAAGCCTTCACCAACAAGGGCGCAAGAGTACATTAATAGTGGTGGTTTTTACTGGAACTCGGGGATATTTTGCTTTAAATCAGGCCGTCTAATAGAAGAATTGTTCCTTCACGCTCACGATGTGGCCGCTTCTGTTTCTTCGTGCTGGCAGGCAATGAAAGCGCAGCATGGCATCACAGGTCAGATGCTGGAAATTCCGGCGGAGTTATTTGCCAAAGTGCCCGACATTTCTCTTGACTATGCCATCATGGAGCGTTCCAGTCAGGTGGTCGTTATGCCATCCGACTTTGATTGGAGCGACATCGGTTCGTGGAACGCTGTGAAAAAACTCGTAGCACCCGACGTCAATGACAATCGCACGTTAAATGCAGCTATTTTTATCGATAGCCACAATAACTTCGTACAAAGCGACGGCAGGTTGGTTGCCGCAGTTGGCGTGGATAATCTTATGATAATTGATACTCCCGACGCGTTACTCGTAGCACATACCGACAAGGCGCAGGAAGTTAAAAAAGTCGTTGCTCAGATCAAGGCCGATGGTCATGAGACATATAAGGTGCATCGGACAGTGGCACGTCCCTGGGGTTCCTACACAGTGTTGGAAGAAGGACCGCACTTTAAAATTAAGCGTATCGAAGTCAAGCCTGGAGCTAGTCTTAGCCTTCAGATGCATCACCATCGAAGTGAGCACTGGATTGTGGTGAGCGGCAGGGCCAAGGTAATAAATGGCGATCAAGAAATTTTTGTAGGTACGAACGAATCCACCTACATCCCCGCTGGCCATAAACACCGACTCGAAAATGCTGGTCTCCTCGATCTAGTAATCATCGAGGTTCAAAGCGGTGATTATCTTGGAGAAGACGACATAGTACGATTCGAAGATGTTTACGGTCGTACGACAAAAATGCCATAAAATGTTGTTATTACTTCGGCTCCATCTTTAACTAAGTGCAACATAAAGCGCATACTTTTAATTCTGACAGGAAGCGGTCTAGCATCTCGAAAGAATCCTATATTCAATAATTCGGATCGGTATCTAGTAGAGGTTCTATATCGATTTAACACATAGATTAACGCTTCTTTGTTGGCCTGCTACTGGATGCAATAATCAGAGCATCAAATTGATGGCAATAATCGGGTTGACTATTTTTTCCGCAATGACTGATTTAGATCATTTTTTAAGTTCAACTTTATGAGTTTTCAAGGTAAGTAGTATGCGCGTTCTGCATGTATATAGAACCTATTACCCAGATCCTCCAGGAGGATTGCAGGAGGCCATTAGGCAAATCGCATTAGCTTCATCTGCCAATGGTGTAGAGTCTCGTATCTTTACATTGTCACCCGATCCGCTACCATCCGAAATTATTAGGCCAGAAGCGCATGTTTATCGTTGCCGATCTTGGGCGGCGCCAGCATCATGTGATTTGGGGGGCATAAGGGCGCTTAGGCTTTTCACAGATTTGGTTAAATGGGCAGATGTGATTCATTACCAATTTCCGTGGCCGTTTGCTGACTTGCTACATCTGATTGGGGGAGCCGGTAAACCCTCTGTCATGACGTATCACTCGGACATCGTTCGTCAGCGGCTGCTTAAAGGCTTTTATGAGCCCTTGATGCATCGAACACTCGACGACATGTCGGCCATTGTTGCAACGTCCCCGGCATATTCAATGACCAGTCCTGTGCTTTCTGATCGGCGTCATGCTGATCGCGTTCGAGTGATTCCGCTGGGTATCGACGAGAATTCTTATCCGCAATATAGCGATGATGGCGTATTGCACCGCCTTGGGTTGACCAGCAACGAGCCGTATTTTTTGTTCGTTGGTGTGCTTAGATACTATAAAGGGATTCATTTTCTGATCAAAGCAGCGGCTCAAGTAAACGCCAAGGTTATTATTGCTGGAACAGGCCCCGAGGGCGATAACTTAAAAGCACAAGCAGAGTCCATCGGCCTTACTAATTTGATCTTTGCTGGACAAGTAACCGACTCGGAAAAGGTGGCGTTGTTGCGGAATTGCCGGGCTTTTGTATTGCCTTCGCATTTACGTTCCGAGGCTTTTGGAATGGTGCTCATTGAGGCCGGGATTTATGGTCGTCCTATGGTGAGCTGCGAGGTGGGTTCTGGAACGTCTTTCGCGAATGCCGACGGAGAAACTGGTTTTGTCGTTTCCCCCGAAGATCCCACAGCGTTGGCTATGGCAATGAATCGTTTGCTTGATGATGATTTGGCTAATCGTTTTGGCCTTGCCGCACGCGAACGGTATGAACGGCTATTCTCTGGGCCCTCATTAGGTCAAGCATATGCCCAGTTGTACCGGGATGTGTTGGCGCATTGACGAGGTTAAAGATTGGGTTCGATGAGTGTATTGGTAACGGGCGCCAATGGTTTTGTTGGCCGGACTGTGTGCTCGGTGCTCGAACAAGGGGGAGGCCAAGTAGTTAGCGCCGTTCGCACTTCAACCACGCCGTGGGAAGTTTCGATAGGTGAATTGAATGAACACACCCCATGGGGTGATGTTCTGTGCGCCGGTGTTGATGCAGTGGTCCATCTGGCAGGCCAGGTACCTGCCGATGGCAAAACAACAGACGGACAGGCCGGCCTGTTTTACCCAACCAACACACTGGGCACGGCGAATCTCGCGCGCCAGTGTGCCCAACACGGGGTCAAGCGCTTTGTATTTTTGAGCACGGTGAAGGTGCTGGGCGAAGGCCAGGCTGAACCCTATCGCCATGACGATGGGGCTGTGCCTGCAGATGCCTACGCCATCTCCAAGTGGGAGGCCGAGCAGGCCCTGCGGCAGATCGGGCAGGAGACCGGCATGGAAGTCGTTATCCTGCGTTCGCCTTTGGTGTACGGGCACGGTGTTAAGGGCAACTTTTTGCGCCTGTTGCGGGCGGTTGACCAACGGCGGCCCTTGCCTTTGGGTGCTATTCAGAACAGGCGCAGTTTGATTTATGTGGGCAACCTGGTGGACGTGATTCGGCTGTGTTTGGTGCACCCTGGAGCAGCCGGCAAAACCTTTTTGGTGAGCGATGGGGATGATGTGTCCACGCCCGAGTTGATTCGCCGCATGGCCGAGGCCTTGGGGCGCAAACCGTTTTTGGTGCCAGTGCCAGTCGGCTGGATGAAGTGGGTCGGTGCGCTGCTGGGTAACCAAGTCCCAGTCGTCCGCTTGCTGGGCTCGCTGGCCGTGGACATTTATCCATTGTGCACCGAGCTGGGTTGGGTTCCCCCTTACACAATGCAGGCGGGGCTTGAAGCCACAGTGAAGTGGTATCGCCAAACCAAGGCAAGTGCATGATGTTGCGTGTTCTCGATGTTGTTTTGGCCACCGTTGGCTTGTTATTGGCCTTGCCTTTGTTGGCGATTTTGTTCCTGGTGTGCTTGGCGGATACAGGTGCGCCGTTGTTTAGACAAGTGCGCGTTGGGCTACATCAAAGGCCATTCACCTTGGTTAAATTACGCACCATGCGGCCCGATACGCAATCGGTTGCCACGCATTTAGCAGATGGGTCAGCCGTAACCCCGTTGGGGCGCTTCCTGCGTCGCACCAAGCTGGATGAGCTCCCTCAGTTATGGAACGTGCTCAAGGGCGAGATGAGCCTGGTTGGTCCCCGCCCATGTCTCTTTAACCAGCAGGAGTTGATTGACGAACGCGCCAAGCGTGGTGTGTTTGGCGCTCGCCCAGGCATTACCGGGTTGGCCCAGGTGCAGGGCACCGACATGTCTACCCCCCGCCTGTTGGCAGAGATCGATGCCCAGATGTTGGCTAGCCTGAGCGTTGCCACCTATTTCAGGTACATCTTGGCCACTGTTACTGGTTCCGGAAGGGGTGATCGCATCCAGCACCGGCGCAATGATGGGAGCGGGCGTTGAGCAAGAAAATCATCAATCATTCTGCGGACTCAGGACTCAGGACTCAGGACTCAGGACTCAGGACTCAGGACTCAGGACTCAGGACTCAGGACTCAGGACTCAGGAGTTGTCACAACATGGGTGAAATCATGATGCGCACACTTCGTCGCCTTGCCGTTCCGGTTCTGGCCATTCCCCGTCCTGTCAAACGAGGCCTCGTCTTGGCCTTGGATGCAGGCTTTTGTGTGTTGACCGTGTGGCTGGCGTTTTATTTGCGGCTAAGCGTGTTTGTACCAATGACGGGATCTGCCATTTGGCCCATGGTGGGATCGGTGGTATTGGCGCTCCCCATTTTCATTACGTCAGGTTTATACCGCGCCATTTTCCGGTACAGCGGCCTCCCCGCCATGGTGGCCGTGGCGCGTGCAATGCTGCTTTACGGGCTCGCATTTGCAGGCATTTTCACGTTCTATGGTGTGCAAGATGTACCGCGTACCATCGGGTTGATTCAGCCCTTGCTTTTGCTGGTGTTCGTGGGGGCGTCGCGCGCCGCCGCCCGTGTTTGGCTGGGCGGTCTTTACCACCAACATTTGCGCAAAGCCGCCATGCCCCAGGCCTTGATTTATGGCGCTGGCAGTGCCGGGCGGCAATTGGCATCGGCCATGGCCAACAGCCCAGAAATCCGTGTAGTGGGCTATCTAGACGATGACGACCGTCTGCATGGCCATGTGCTCAATGGTTTGCCCATCCACAACCCCGGCGACTTGGCGGAAATCTTGGCCGAAGCCCCGATCACCGATGTGCTGTTGGCCTTGCCTTCCGTTTCCCCCAAGCGACGCAACGAGATTCTAGACGCACTCAAATCCCACAAGATTGCCGTGCGCACCTTGCCTGGCTTGAGCGACATCGCAACCGGCAAAGTGAGCTTGAGCGATGTTCGAGATCTGGACATTGACGATCTGCTAGGCCGTGAACCGGTGATGCCGAACCACCTGCTGCTGTCCAAGAACAACCTCAATAAGGTGGTCTTGGTCACTGGTGCAGGTGGGTCCATTGGAAGCGAACTGTGTCGACAGCTTCTGGCCGTTGGCCCGGAGAAACTGCTGCTGGTGGAGCTAAGTGAGTTTGCCTTGTACGCCATTCACCAGGAGCTGGAAGAACGACTCGTAGACAAAAAGACGATCCTGGTTCCTTTGCTGGCATCCGCCCAAGACGAAGACCGCATGCGCGAGATCATGTCCACCTGGCACCCGGACACGGTCTATCATGCAGCCGCCTACAAGCACGTGCCCTTGGTGG
>JACCDH010050328.1_pt1 | contig 16360 bp, 12 predicted proteins | sample 7442481 | NCBI WGS metagenome assembly JACCDH01 (sample SAMN15323433, study PRJNA562643) | freshwater metagenome | isolation source: river surface water | place: USA:Blue River Watershed | collected 2017-08-15
AGTATTTTAAGGAAGGGCAGGTTGCTGAATCAGACGAGCATTGGGATAATGAAGACAAAGGAAATTGCCCTAATAATATTTATACTACTTATTTAATTTATTAATGAGAATCATTTCAGGTAAATATGGAGGTAGGAAAATTAACCCGCCTCACAATATGCCTTATACTAGGCCAACTACTGACATTGCAAAGGAAGGATTATTTAATATTTTAGAAAATAGAATCCAGATTGAAGGTGCCCGCACATTGGATTTATTCGGAGGCACTGGTTGTATTTCTTATGAGTTAGCATCAAGAGGTGCAGAGCAATTAACAATTGTTGAGAAAGACAGTCAAATGTTACAATTCATAAAAACTAATGTTGAAATGCTTAAAATTGAAAATGTCCAGATTTTAAATATGGATGTTTTTAACTTTTTGAATACATGTACCCAACAATATGAAGTGATTTTTGCAGGACCTCCATATGCATTAACTACCATTGATGATTTACCTAAAATTATTGTTGAAAGAAAACTAATAAGTCCTACTGGCTATTTTATTTTAGAACATACGCCAAGAAATAATTATAAAAATTTTGCTGGTTATAGTTTTGAAAGAAATTATGGATCGACCATTTTTAGTTTTTTTGAATAACAAGTTATATGCTTAAAAAGGAATGTCGACAATTAATGAATGCAAAAAGGAATGCATTATCAGCTTCAGATTGTATCAAGTTGGATGATTTACTTTTAATTCAATTTCAACGTTTAAATTGGGGTGATGTTAATTGTGTAGGAAGCTTTTATCCAATGGAGTCAAAAAATGAACCCAATTCAATGTTATTGACTAAATACCTTAAAGCAATTATACCATCCCTTACAATTGCCTATCCAAAAATCAACGATGATAACAGTATGACATTTTATGCGGAAACAAATAATTTGGTTGAACATAAATGGGGTATTCAGGAACCAATGCCAATCACCAAGATTTTAAGGGAGCAAATGGATGCGATTTTAGTTCCATTATTATGTTTTGATTTATCAGGTCATAGGGTAGGATTTGGAAAAGGATATTATGACCAATATTTAGCCAATCATCCAGATTTTATCCATAAAATTGGGATTTCCTACTTTGAACCCATATCAAAAATTGAAGATACCAATCAATTTGATGTACCTTTAACAAAGTGCATTACTCCTTGGAAAATTTATGAATTTTAACACTATTTTTTTAAAATCTTTTAGAGTTTTACTCTTGCCTTTTGCTGTTATTTATGGTTGGATAGTTTCCATCAGAAATTGGCTGTATAACATCCAATATTTTAAATCTGTTGATTTCAACTTTCCCATTATTTGTGTAGGAAACCTTTCCTTAGGGGGAACCGGAAAATCACCGATGGTTGAACACTTATTATCCATTATTTCGGACCATTATAAGATTGCCACTTTAAGTAGAGGGTATAAAAGAAAGTCTAAAGGGTATGCACTCGCTAATGCAAGTACAACTGCTTTAGAAATTGGGGATGAACCCATGCAATTTCATATTAAATTTCCACATGTGTCGGTTGCTGTTGGAGAAAGACGCATTGAAGCAATACCACAACTTATTCAAGATGTACCTAATTTACAAGCTATTATTTTAGACGATGCATTCCAGCACCGTGAAATTGTTGCGGGTTTCAATATATTGTTAACCGATTATAACAATTTATATTGTGATGATATATTTTTTCCAACAGGTGATTTGCGTGATGAAAGAAAATCAGCGAAACGAGCTCAAATAATTGTTATCACGAAATGTCCTGAAAATTTGACCAATGATGAAAAAACCTTAATCGAACAAAAAATAAAACCTACAGCGGATCAACATATATTTTTCACTACTATTTCCTATGAAACGCCTTATCATATATACAACCCCAATGATCAGTGGATTCTAAATGGAAATGATGAGGTTTTATTATTTTGTGGTATTGCCAACCCTTTACCATTGAAAGCTTATTTGCATGAACACACTCATACTTATTATCAAATAAGTTACAGCGATCATCATATTTTCTCAATTGAAGACTTAAATGAAATTAAAGAGAAATTTGAGCAAATTAAAGCAAAAAGAAAACTTATCATTACTACTGAAAAAGACGCTGTTAGACTTATGAAATATGCAAATGAATTAGTTGACATTCCTTTATATGTTCTGCCAATTACACCACATTTCTTATTTAATGAGGAATTAGTATTTAATCAATTGGTTAATAATTTTATTGACCAATTTTATAAAAACTCAAATGAGAAATAATAAAAGCTCAAATCAAAAATTGAAAAATAAATCGTCTAAAAAGACGCATCAGACAACTAAGCAAACTCATTTGATTACGACTTATAGAGGTGTTTTAGATATTGCTAAATCAGGTATGGGTTTTGTCATAGTGCCTAATATGGAAAATGACATACTCGTTTTCCCAACCGATTTCAATACGGCTTTAAAAGGAGATGAAGTTTCCGTAAAAATCACAAAAATTAGACAAGGATCTGGGAAAAAAGAAGGGAAGGTGTTGGAGGTTTTAAAAAGAAAACAAGTTTCATTTGCTGGTACTATGCAGGTTATGGAAAAAACAGCCTTTTTCATACCTAGCACTTTGTTCCCAATGCCTGATATTTTTGTTCCATTGGGTAAGCTAAATGGTGCCAAGGATAAAGACAGGGTAATTGTGAAATTAACTAAATGGGAAAATTCAAATCGTAAACCTGAAGGTGAAGTTGTAAATGTGTTTACGCCTGAACAGGAAAATGATTTAGCTATGAAATCGATAGTAGCTGAAGCTGGGTTCAATTTGGAATTTAGTGAAGCTTCATTAGCATTTGCTAGATCGTTAAGCGATAAAATTTCAGATTTAGAAATTGCTAAAAGAAAGGATTATCGAAAAGTGTTAACCTTTACAATTGATCCAGTTGATGCAAAAGATTTTGATGACGCAATATCTTTTCAAAAACTTGAAAACGGGAACATTGAAATTGGAGTTCACATTGCTGATGTTAGTCATTATGTACAACCAGATACATTGATTGATAAGGAAGCTTATGAAAGAGCGACGTCGGTATATTTACCTGACAGGGTATATCCCATGCTGCCAGAAAAAATTTCAAATGAATTGTGTTCCTTAAGACCTCATGAAGAAAAATTAACTTTCTCTGCAACTTTTGAAATTAATGATATTGGTAAAGTGGTCAATACATGGTTTGGAAAAACAATCATTTATTCTGATAGAAGATTTACCTACGAACAGGTACAAGAAATTATTGAAACTAAAGTTGGAGATCATAGCACAGAAATACTTTGGTTATTAGATTTTACACAAAAGCTAAGGAAGGCGAGATTTGATCATGGAGCTATTAATTTTTCATCCCAAGAAGTGCGATTTACCTTGGATGAAAAAGGTAAGCCAACAGGTATTACTGTAAAAGAAAGTAAAGAGTCACATCAATTAATTGAAGAGCTTATGTTAAAAGCAAATCAATTGATTGCTGAAAAAATGGGTCAAGTTAAAATAAAAAAAGAAGCTATTCCTTTTCCTTATCGTGTACATGATCAACCTAACGAAGACAAATTAGCACCTTTCGTAGCTTTTGCTAAGTCACATGGATATCCATTTGATTTGAGTAGCCCTGATAGTATAGCGCATAGTTTTAATACACTTATGTTGTCGGCTCATGGTAAACCTGAACAACATGTTTTGGAACAACTTGGAATAAGAACAATGGCTAAGGCTGTTTACACAACAAACAATATAGGTCACTATGGTTTAGGATTTGAACACTATTGTCATTTTACATCACCTATACGACGCTATCCAGATGTTTTAGTGCATCGTGTTGTACAGTCAGTTTTATTGGGAAATCCAATGAATGATACTGCCATGGAAGAGAAATGTGCTCATTGTAGTGAAAGAGAAAGGGCTGCTATGGAGGCTGAAAGAGCATCAAATAAATATAAGCAAGTTGAGTTTATGAGGCAATTCATAGGACATACTTTTGAAGGTGTTATTAGTGGAGTTTCTAGTTTTGGATTTTGGGTGGAAACAGTTGAACACAAATGTGAGGGCTTGGTAAGTATAACAACCTTATCAAGAATTGATGATTTTAGATTGGTTGAATCTACATATTCATTAGTTGGACTTCGATCGGGTCGTAAATTCAGCATGGGGGATAAAATTACAATCAAGGTAGTGGCCGCTAACTTAGAAAAACGACAGTTAGATTATGAGTGGGAGCCTTCAAACTCGGTTTCCTCAAAGTAAATACCTTCTTGATTTAAGGATTTTAAAATAGGCTCATAAATGATGGGATCAATTGGAATATGAAGTCCTGTTATATTCATTTGCCCCTTTAAAAAAGCGCAAACACCCATTGCTAAAGGTAGGCCAACCGTTGTTGCCATTGCCGTTTCAATATCATTTTTGCCTTTGACAACTAAACTGCTTTGTACTTGATGAGTTTTGTTATTTAAGGTATAAGTTATTTCATGCATCATTACAACCATGTCCTTATCAGTTGATTCAAGTTTCCATTTGTTTTCCAGTATCCATTGAAGAATTTGAGCATTGGTATTAAGTGTTATCGGAATCAATGATTCCTCATCTAATCCCAAAAAATGAAATTGTTGACGTTGCAATTCATTTGACATTATGGAATTATAAACATCTTGTAAATGATTGTTTTGTATATGTTCATTAAACCACTTCTTAACGGTTAATGGAGCGTTGTTTTCAATGATATTTTCACTCGTTAAACCTAGTTTAATGATGGCATCCCAGCCACTACAAAACGGTGTGTTTCTAAGGGTTGTTCGCACAAAATTGGTGACACCTTGTAATTGGTAGGTATCTATATAGCTTAATGAGTTTCTATTTGGATAGAAGGATAGTTCACCAAATCCTGGTATTTGAAGCTTTGGTGCTTCACTAAACAATGTGTCGTAGTGAATTTGTTTGGTTTTGCCATCTTCTAAAAATACTGCTCCTGCTTTACCAGCTAAAATTATATTTCTAGGATTCCAGCTAATTTTATAATGCCATGGATTATTATCACTTTCCGGAGCGACTAAGCCACCACAATGGGATTTAAATCCAGTTATTTTACCACCTTTTTTTTGAATGCGATGTATCAATTCCATTGCACTCATATGATCAATACCTGGGTCTAAGCCCATTTCGCATAAAAACAATAAATTTTTTGCTTTGATTTCCGCCGCTAATGCTTTCATATTTTCGTCTACATAGGAAGCTGTAAATAAGGGCTTATTATGATGCACACAATCCTTAGCAACAAGTATATGCAAAAAGGCCGGAAGCATTGAAACAACAATATCAGCAGCTTGAATATTATTTTTTCTTTCTGCTGAATTTTCTATATCAAACCCAATAGCATGGCCATTTTGGGCATTATTCCATTTTTTTTCAGCTAGCTTTTTATCACCATCTGCTAGTATAATATACCAATCATTTAGCCTAGCTTGTTTTTGTAAATATTGTATTAAAACTGACGCAGATTTACCTGCTCCAAGTATCAAAATGCGAGCTTGCTTATTCATGTTTTTTGTGCATTATAAATTGCTCAAATAAAGTTAGTTTTTATTACCCACAAATGCATTAAAATTGTGGATAAATGGGTGTTAAAATATAGCCTTAAAATAGCAAAAAAAGAGGGTTAAAAGGTATCTTCGTTACTAGTCCGTTTGTGCAATTTTTGCACACCCAATTTGACGAAAAGAAAGTAACATTTATGGAAGATAATTTGAATGAAAATTTAGGCCCTGAACAGACCCAGGATAATGACCGTGTGATAAGGGTAAACATTGAGGAACAAATGAAAACCTCCTACATTGACTATTCAATGTCAGTGATTGTAGGTCGTGCTTTACCTGATGTAAGAGATGGTTTTAAACCCGTTCACCGTCGTGTATTGTTTGCAATGCATGAATTAGGCAATAACAGCAATAAACCATACAAAAAGTCAGCCCGTATTGTAGGAGAGGTAATGGGTAAATTCCACCCACATGGTGACACTGCCATTTATGACACTTTGGTTCGTATGGCGCAGGAGTGGACAATGCGTTATAAATTGGTTGATGGTCAAGGTAACTTTGGTAACCAAGATGGTGACCCGCCAGCTGCAATGCGTTATACAGAAGCACGTTTAATGCGTATTTCTGAAGCTATGCTGGACGATTTAGAAAAAGACACAGTTGATTTCCAATTAAACTTTGCTGATAGCTTACAAGAGCCTAGCGTACTTCCTACGCGTATTCCACAATTATTGGTAAATGGTTCATCAGGTATCGCTGTGGGTATGGCCACCAATATGCTGCCTCATAATTTGGGTGAGGTTGTGGATGGTTGTATTGCATACATTGAAAATCGTGACATAACTGTCGAGGAGTTAATTAATTTTGTTAAAGCACCCGATTTCCCAACTGGAGGTGTGATATACGGAATGGAAGGTGTTAAACAAGGTTTAATGACAGGCCGTGGTCGTGTTGTATTACGTGGTAAATGTAATGTGGAAACCAAGGCTAGTGGTCGTGAAATGATTGTAATTAATGAAATTCCTTATCAAGTTAATCGTGATAATTTAACCGATAGAATTGGTCAATTGGTGGTTGATAAAACCATTGAAGGCATTTCACATGTGAACAATGAAAGTAACAAACGTGAAGGAACGCGTATTGTTATTGAGCTAAAGAAAGACGCTGTTGCACAGGTTATTATCAATCAATTGTACAAGTATACCGAGTTACAAACTAGCTATGGTATCAACAACGTTGCATTGACTAAGGGCCGTCCAAAAATCATGAATTTAAGAGATTTAATCTCTGAATTTATTGAGTTCAGAATGGAAGTGGTGATTCGTCGCGCTAAATTTGAATTAAGAAAAGCTGAGGAACGTGCACATATATTAGAAGGGTATTTAATTGCATTAGATCATTTAGATGAAGTGATTCGTTTAATCAGAAATTCTGCAAATCCAGAAGCTGCTAAAGAGGCCTTAATGACAGCAGGATGGGGGATTTCAGAAATCCAAGCCAAAGCAATTTTAGAATTAAGATTGCAACGTTTAACCGGCATGGAGCGTGAGAAAATTAAAGAAGAGTTCGATCAATTAATGAAATTAATCGCTTCTTTAAAAGAATTATTAGGCAGTGAACATTTACGTTTTGAATTAATCAAAACTGAATTGTTAGAAGTGAAAGAAAAATTCGGCGATGAGCGTAAAACAGAAATTCAATACTTAGCGGATGAAATGCGCATCGAAGATTTAATCGAGGAGGAGGACGTGGTGATTACGATTTCTCACTTAGGTTATATCAAGAGAACATCGGTTTCAGAATACCGTCAACAAAAACGTGGAGGCCGCGGTGCCATTGGATCTAAGACACGTGAGGAGGATTATGTAGAACATTTATTTATTGCATCTACACATGACACCATGTTGTTCTTTACTGAAAAAGGTCGTTGTTTCTGGATGCGTGTTTATGAAATTCCAGAAGGAGAAAAAACAAGTAAGGGTAGAGCTATACAAAATTTAATTCAGTTACCTCCTGATGATAAAGTAAAAGCCATTATCGAAGTGCGTAAGTTGGATGATAAAGAGTATGTGAACAATCACTATATTATTTTATGTACCAAAAAAGGTATCATCAAAAAAACATGTCTTGAGGAATTTAGTCGTCCAAGAGTTTCTGGTGTAAATGCGATAACCATTAATGAAGGAGATGAATTATTAGCAGCTCGTTTAACGGATGGTAATAACGAAGTAATGATGGCTATTAAATCCGGAAGAGCAATTCGTTTCCCAGAGGAAAAGGTAAGACCAACAGGTCGTGGTGCCATTGGAGTTGCAGGTATTGAAGTTGACGACGAAACTGATGAGGTAGTTGGACTGGTATGTGTGAGCAGAGAGGATAAAGACCGCACCATTTTAGTAGTAAGTCAACAAGGTTTTGGTAAGAAAACTGCAATTGATGAATATAGAGTAACGAATCGTGGTGGCAAGGGTGTTAAAACAATAAATGTTACTGAAAAAACTGGAAGTTTAGTTGGATTAATGGACGTACTGGATTCAGATGATTTAATGATTACTTGTAAATCAGGTGTAACAATTCGTACTAGTATTAATGAAATTCGTGAAGCGGGTAGAGCAACACAAGGAGTTAAATTAATTCGTTTGGACGAAGGGGATGAAATTGCAGCTACTTCAATAATCAGAGATCAAGGTGAGGAGGAAGAAGACGCGAATGCGTCTGATGTCGAAGGCGGTTCATCGTCTGATGTCGAAGGCAGTTCAACTTCTGAAGCTTCAACAGATGATACTATTGATAATACAAGTGATAACACACCGGTTGAATAAAAAATTTTACAACAAAAACGATAAATATGAAAAGGATTTTAGTGGTCTTAGCGCTTATGTTGGGAACCCAAATGTTAAACGCACAAGACTTTAAAAAAGTTTCTAGCAACATGTTACTTCAGCAAAATGACGCTGCAAAAACTGAGTATGAAAAGGTAATTGCCAAAAAACCAAGTTTAGCGACAACTGCTGAAGGCTACTATTGGAAAGCTAAAATTTATAGCGGTTTACATAAGGATCCTGTTAAAAATCCAACAGCTTATGATATAGTTAAAGCATCTATCGAGGAATACTATAAATTAGAAAAAGACAATGGATTCCCGCTTGCTAAAGAAAATGGATCTGAGCCATTTTTTGATGTATATATTAAAAGCTTCAAGGATGGGATAAATGGATTTAACACTAAAAATTGGAAGGATGCTGCACATAGTTTTGCTGATGCAGTAATTTATAGTGATATCATATTTTCAAATGGTTGGTCATCTTCCAAACAAAAGTTTGACACGACATCTATCATTTATGCAGGTTATTCTAACCAAAACGCTGGAAATATTGAAACAACTTTACAATATTATGCTCGTTTAATAAATGCTAGAGTATCTAATCCTGAATATGTTGACTTATACCGTTATGCATTAGTTCAATACATTGACAAAAAGGACAAATCTAAATTTGATGAAATATTAGGGATTGCAGTAGCTGTTTACCCAAATGAAGAATGGAATGATTATGAGATTGACTATATAGATAAGAATTTATCAGTTGACGAGAAAATGGCGCTATATGAACAAAAATTAGCTGCCGGCGGCTTAAAAGAAAGAGATTTTCTAATGTTTGGTGATATGTTTATGAGTGGTAAAACTGAAGATAATCCTGATAAATACATTAATAAAGCAGCTGAGGTTTATAAAAAGGCCTATGAATTAAACAATAAGAACTTTGCCGCAGCATTTAACATAGGTATCGCTTATTATAATCAGTTTTCAATATTAGACGAACAAACAGGTAAAAACATTAAAGCATTACAAAATTTAAATGCGAATAAACCAGCAGCTCCTAAGGATCCTAAGAAAAAAATAGCTTTTGAAGCAGCTTTTAAAGCTCAAGTGGATAGCATTAAAAAATTGAATGTGGCCTTAGAAGCACCAATTAAAGAGAAAGTGGATGCATCCATCGAGTGGATCACAAAAGCTTACGATGCCATAAAAGACAAAGAAAAATTAGAAAGAACTGAAAAAGGTGTTGCTTCAAGATCAGTGGATTTTTTAGCAACTTTGTATGCATACAAACGTGATAAAGCACGCGGTAAAGATCAGAAAGCATCTGATGAGTACGATTTAAAATTCAATATATACGATAAGCTTCACGATAAGTACCAATAACAATTGGGGCTTATTACTTATGTAAATAATAACCCTCGAGCAATCGGGGGTTATCTTGTAATAAACTATTTAACATAATGTTAATTATAAGCAAATATATACGATTGAATTAGCTTGATGCAACGGTATGTATCAGTATAGTTGATTGAAAATGAGGTATCTATTGCATATATAATGATTTATTCATAAATTGTATATCTAAACGATAATCATATGAGTAATGATCTAAGTAGAAGAAAATTTGTACAAGCTGCTGGGTTAACATCTGTGGCTTTAGGCTTAAATCCGCAGTTTATAAAAGCGCAATCAAGTGCAAAAAAAGATAAAGTTCGTCTGGGAATAATTGGTACTGGCTATCGTGGTCAAAGTCATATTGAAATGCTGATTCAACGAACCGATACGGTTGTTGTTGCATTCGCTGATCCTGATAAGCAAATGTTAGCAGACGCTCAAAAGCTACTTAAGGATGCAGGCCGACCTGCTGCTATTGAATATAGCAATGGGAAAGAAAATTATAAACAACTCTTGCAACGTACTGATATTGATGCTGTTATAATTGCTACACCCTGGGAGTGGCATATTCCACAGGCCTTAGAAGCTATTAAACATGGTATTATTCCAGGTGTTGAGGTTTGTGGTGCCATAAAACTTACTGATTGTTGGGATATTGTAAATGCCAGTGAAAAAGCAGGTGTCCCTGTAATGTGTTTAGAGAATGTTTGTTACCGACGTGATGTTTTAGCTGTTTATAATATGGTACGTAAAGGAATGTTCGGTGAATTATTACACTTGCAAGGTGGATATGAGCATGATTTACGTGGCGTTAAGTTTAATGATGGTAAAACGGCGTATAACTCAGGAGTTGAATTTGGGGAAAAAGGCTTGAGTGAGGCAAAATGGAGAACAAACCATTCCTTATATAGGAACGGTGAGCTATATCCAACACATGGTTTAGGACCAGTTGCCATGATGATTGACGCAAATAGAGGTAATCTATTAACAAGATTATCCTCAGTTGCTACAAAGGCAAGAGGTTTACATAAATATATAGTTAACCACCCACAAGGTGGTGAAAATCACCCAAATGCGAAATTAAAATTCAAATTAGGTGACATCGTAACTACCCAAATCCAGACCTATAATGGAGAGACTATAATATTAACGCACGATACTAATTCACCTCGTCCTTATAATTTAGGCTTCCGAGTTCAAGGAACTCAGGGCCTATGGCAGGACTTTAGTTCGGGAGCATTAAATGCTGGACATATATATATAGAAGGCATTTCTAAAAAGTCGCATGTTTGGGAAAATCCAGAACCCTATTTAAAGGAACATGATCACCCACTTTGGAAACGTTTTGAAAAAGATGCCGAAGGTGCCGGCCATGGTGGTATGGACTTTTTTGTTGTTAATGCCTTTATTGAATGTATCAAAAGAAATGTCCCCTTCCCAATGGATGTTTATGATTTGGCAACCTGGTATGCAATTACTCCCCTTTCTGAAAAATCTATTGCCGAGCAAGGACAGGTTCAGGTGATACCAGATTTCACTCGTGGAAAATGGAAAAATAGAAAGCGAGATTTCGCTTTAGATGATCAATTTTAAATAGATAGAAATGGAGCGGTATAATAAATATTAAATATTATTGTAATTCATTATAGCACGCTAATAGTCGAATTTGATTGAGGGCCCGAACAAAGTTTTGGCCCTCTTTTTTTGCACCATAATAAATATCCATATTTAAATGGTCAGTAAGGAATCTCAGCGCTTGCATATAAATCATAAACTGTCCAGCGAAGAAAAAGTGGTCTAATTCAAAATTGGATAGTGCTGATTCCATTTCGGATAAATAGCCCTTTTGGATAGCATTCCATTTTTGCCCATCTACCAATAATAAATCCAAATTGGATTCATCCTCGGTAACACTACATAAACAAGTACGGCACATATCGCCAATATCACTAATGAAATAACCAGGCATTACGGTATCTAAATCAATCACGCAAATACCTTTTTCAATTTCATATTTTTTGCTAAAAAGTACATTACTGATTTTGGTATCATGATGAGTAACCCTTTTTTTAACCTCTTTATGCTGTATGAATTTCTCATATTGTTCAACATAATGTTGGTGTGATTTTAAAAATTGAATCGCTTCTTTGGATTGTTCCAACCTTTGAGCATTTCCATTTTGTATAGCATCTAAAAACTGTTGATATCTTAAACTCAAATTGTGAAAGTCTGGTAAGGTAATTTTAAGTGCAGTTGCATCAAAATTAGATAGTTGATGCGTGAATGCACCAAACTGTTTTGCTGCTTCAAATGCTTGATTTTCATTCTCCAAAACAGACAATGCATATCCATCAATTTTTTTGAATGCTCTAAAATACTTACCCTCCCACTCTATCATTGTTTGCCCATTCATTGTTTTTTCTAAATGGGTAAATAAATAGTTTGGCGCATCATGTTGTAAATGATTTCCAATTGTATTTATGTTAAAATCAATAGCGAAGGGATCTTTGAAAATATGATGATTGATGGTTTGAAGGATATATTCTCCAGTAGGTGTAATCACTGTAAAAGTAGTATTGATAAGACCTTGATGCACTTGTGAATATGCATTTACATTCCATCCATATAGTTTAAATATGCCTTCCATAATAAAACTAAAAGTACGTAAACTAATTGTACTTATTTACAATGAATGTTCGTAATTTCAGAATTCATTTAAGTGTGCCAATTATGGAAATCAATCGCCGAAATTTTATCAATTTAAGTAGTTTGGGAGTTGCAGGATTTGCCTTGCAAGGATTTGTGCATAAACAAAATAATAAAGTTCAAAAACCAATTGTAATTGCCACTTGGGATGCTGGATTAAGTGCTAACAAGGGAGCTTGGGAAGTATTAAGTAAGGGGGGATCTGCTTTGGATGCAGTTGAAAAAGGTGTCATGGTTACGGAGGATGAAATTAGTTGTTGTGTGGGATTAGGAGCCAATCCTGATCGTGATGGACATGTTACCTTAGATGCTTCCATTATGGATCATGAATTTAATTGTGGTAGTGTTGCTTTTTTGGAAAAAATTAAACATCCCATTTCAGTAGCCAGAAAAGTAATGGAAAAAACCCCACATGTAATGTTGGTGGGTGAAGGTGCTCAGCAATTTGCCATTGCAGAAGGCTTTACTTTAGCATCTGGAAAACTATCTGAAACCGCCGATAAGGCTTACAAGGAATGGTTAAAAAAATCAACTTATAAACCTATTATAAATATTGAAAGACAAGCACCAACAAGTCAGCTGGATGATAAATTTAAAGCCCCAACTAGACTCAGTAATGGTGATTGGAATCATGATACCATTGGAATGGTTGCGTTAGATGCTAATGGAAACTTAAGTGGAAGTTGTACAACAAGTGGAGCCGGTTTTAAATTAAGAGGACGTGTAGGAGACTCCCCTATCATTGGTGCAGGTTTATATGTTGACAATGAAGTAGGTGCTGTAGTGGCAACAGGACAAGGCGAGGATGTTATAAGAGTAGCTGGCGCAAGTGCAGTGGTTGAACATATGCGTCAAGGAAAATCGCCACAAGAAGCATGTCGTTTAGTTGTTGAAAAAATCAGACGCATTAAAAAAGAAAAAGCCGCGGATATTCAAGTTTGTTTCATTGCGTTAAATAAAAACGGTGAACATGGAAGTTATGCATTGCATACAGGTTTTAATTATGCCGTGCAAACAGCTGAAGGAAGTCAATTAATTGAGTCCCCTTTTAGTATGTAATAATCTTTGATAAATTTAACTAGAAATATATTTAATGAGTCGCCAAAAAGTAATTTTAGAAGTAGCCGTTTTTTCAATTGAAGCCGCATTATCTGCAATAAAGGCTGGTGCCAATCGAATTGAGTTTTGTGAAAATCCAAGCGAAGGTGGAACGACTCCCTCTTTTGGAAGTTTAAAAACATTAATCAGTTTAACCGATATTCCTGTTTTCCCAATCATTAGACCAAGAGGGGGTGATTTTTTATATACACAATCAGAGTTTGAAGTAATCAAAGCTGATTTATTGATGGTTAAAGAATTAGGTTATCCGGGAGCCGTTATTGGCTTACTAAATGAGGATGGTTCCATTGATGTTAAACGAACATATGAATTGGTTCAATTAGCAGCACCATTGGAAATTACATTTCATAGGGCTTTTGACAGATGCCATGATCCACTAAAAGGTTTAGAGGATATTATCATGACAGGATGTAAAAGAATTTTGACAAGTGGACAGGTTCCAAATGTTGGGGATGCACTTCCTTTAATGAAACAGTTGGTTGAAAAAGCTGCAGGTCGAATTATCATTTTACCAGGCAGTGGTGTCCGATCAAATAATTGCAAAAATATTATAGATGCTACAGGAGCCATTGAGATTCATAGTTCAGCCAGGAAAGCAATAAGTTCGTTAATGAATTATAATGCACCAACTATGAATGAAAACATGATATCAATGGGCGTTGATGAAAAGGAGATTCAAGCAATGTTGTTAGCATTGAATTGAAAAACAATCTAAGTATAATTCTTGCTATTTATTAAAAAAAGCAGCTAAAATGTTACAGTAATAAATAACCAACTAGCTAACTAGCTATTGTGATACTAGTACAATAATCTGACACGAATTGTTTCCTTAACATCCCTTAATAAATCAATAGCTTGTTTAGATAGTTTCGAATCAACATCTAAAACAACGTAACCTATTTCGTCATTCGTTTTCAAATATTGTCCTACAATATTTATTTTATTTTTTGACATCACTGTATTAATGGCACTTAATACGCCTGGTACGTTATTATGAATATGTAAAATGCGATGTGCACCGTCAACAGGTGGTAAGCTAATAGCAGGAATTGAATGGGAGCCATTTGACACGCCACGTTCTAGGTATTGATATAATTTTATACTTACATCTTCTCCAATATTTTCTTGTGCTTCTTCGGTTGATCCGCCAATATGTGGCGTTAGTATTACATTGGATAAACCCTGTAATGGAGTTTCAAAAGGGTCGCCATTTTTTTCAGGCTCCAACGGAAAAACGTCAATGGCAGCGCCACTAATTTGTTTATTTTTTATCGCTAGGGCAAGTGCATCCAAATCGACTACTTCTCCTCTTGCATAATTAATTAAAATAGCGCCTTGTTTAATTTGTTTGATAACGTCCTTGCTAATTAAATTTTTTGTTTGACTTGTTTCTGGGACGTGCAAGGAAATAATATCGGATGTACTTACTAATTCTTTAATTGATTTAACTGCTATTGCATTTCCAAGTGGTAATTTAGTTTCTACATCGTAAAACTTAACTTTCATACCCATGGCCTCTGCCATGATACTAGTTTGCATTCCGATATTTCCGTAACCTATTAATCCAATGGTTTTCCCCCTTAATTCAAAACTTCCTTTCGCCTCTTTATTCCAAATGCCTTCATGTGCTGATTTGTTTTTATCCATTATTTTTCGAATCAACATAATGGAGGATCCAATTACCAATTCTGCTACACTTCGAGTATTACTATAAGGTGCATTAAAAACAGCCACCCCTTTTTGTTTACAAGCTTTCATGTCAACCTGATTTGTACCAATACAAAAACATCCTATGGCTTGTAATTTTTTAGCACTATCTAAGACCTTTTTTGAAATAAATGTTTTGGAACGAATTCCTAAAATATGAACATCTTTTATTGCTTTGATTAATTCTTCTTCGCTCAACGCACCAGCAACTTTTTTTATGTCAGTGTAACCTTGGTGTTTAAAATATTGAACAGCCTTTTCGCTGATATTTTCTAAAAAAAGTACTTTAATTTTATCTTTAGGATAGCTCGTTTTGTCTAAATTACTCATGTCGCAAAGTTAAATAATTTAGTCGATTTGTTTAAGTAACAATAAAATTGAAGATTTTCCGTTATTTACATATCCATTCTTTTATAAATACTAACAGATGTTTATTCGACTTACCCTATTACTTTCAATATTCCTCATTAGCTATTCCTGTGTAACTAGCCAAGATCCAAATTATAAAAGATCAATCAAGATTTTTTCAGATACGCTTAACGCTGAAAAAAAAGCTCAATTAGCGCAAGAAATTAGGGTTAAATATGAAAAGCTTTTAGGTAAAAATTTTAGTGGTGAAATTATTGTTTCAAAAAATGGACAAATCATTTTTGAGGATTATAAGGGGTATTTAAATTTTTCGACCAAAACGCCTATCAATGCCGAATCTCCTATTCACTTAGCTTCTATTTCAAAAACCTTTACGGGGATGGCTATTCTTAAATTATGGGAGCAAAAAAAGTTAGATTTAACTGCCACTGTTGCGAGCATATTTGAAGGATTCCCTTACCCCGATGTGACTATCGAACATTTATTGTCACATCGAAGTGGTTTGCCAGATTATGCTCATTTTATGGAAAGTAGAAAGTACGCTGTAAAAGTTTATAAAAATAAGCGAGGAAGAAAAGTGAGAAGAATGAAATTGATTTCAAAAGAACCTCCTTTTAAACCAGGCAATTATAATAACAATGATGTTTTATCATACATTTTTGAAAAACGTCCCC
>JACCDH011299726.1_pt1 | contig 16356 bp, 14 predicted proteins | sample 7442481 | NCBI WGS metagenome assembly JACCDH01 (sample SAMN15323433, study PRJNA562643) | freshwater metagenome | isolation source: river surface water | place: USA:Blue River Watershed | collected 2017-08-15
AAACACATCACTAATCACAACATGGGGCAGGTGATCAAGAATTGCTTGTTTAACATCGGCGCTAAAGACGACACCGCTTGACATGATGGTCCGCAAAGATGACAGGTCCCAGCGATTGGGGTGTGCCTGAAGTTCTACAAGAACCGGTCGTGCAAAGGCGTCACCTACCCACATAAGGGTTGCGACACGGTCGCGCTCAATCGTGTCGAGCAAATCAATCGGGTCAAAGCTTCGATTCTGAAGGTGAGAAATCCACCCTCCTCTGGCCAGTACCAAAAAACATGTCAGTAAGCCAGCACCGTGCATTAAGGGAGCCGCTGAAAGGTGAGCCCGACCACGTTGAGAAATGTTCGAGCGAATGACTTGAAGATCTGGAATGTCGGGATATTGATCACCGCGCTCGGTATTCAGTCGCATGAACAAATCGTCCTGGCGCCACATAACCCCTTTGGGCATGCCAGTCGTACCCCCGGTGTAAACCAAAATTAGATCATCGCCATCAGGAGTCCAAGGTACGGCTAAAGCTTGATTGGTTGTTGCAGCTGCTTCGTAGGGTGCCGCCCAATTTGGACATGGCCCACTGCCATCGTCGACCCACAACCAAACTTGCACTCTTGTTGCACGAAAACGCAATTGTTCAATGGTGCTAGTAAAACAACCGTGAAAAATGACGCATTCGACATCGCCATTGGTCCACAGATACATCAGCTCATCTGGCCCGTAACGAAAGTTGGTATTGAGTGGAACAAACGACCCTTTGAAACACGCAAGAATTGACTCAAGATATTCGGGGGCGTTGTGCAGGTACTGGGCTACCTTCGATTGGTGCTGAAGTCCGGCAGCAACCAAATATTGAGACAAGCAAGTGGTACGCTGGTCAACCTCACGCCAGCATAAACGCCGTGGCCCCTGCACCAGCGCTGGTGCATCTGGAATCGCCATAGCGACCTCGCGAAAAATCTCAGCGAAGTTCCATCCTGACATTGCAAAATCTCCTATTGATTAGCCGCACGCCGGATGACTTCCAGCGAAGAGGGGTTATCTAATGAGGACAAATCCCCGGGTGGCAAGTTACAATACACCCCGCGCAAAACACGACGCATAATCTTGGCAGTCCGAGTCTTAGGCAACTCATCAACGACATGGACCCGTGCAGGTTTGAATGCTCTTCCAAGTCGTTGCTCTGCAAATAGTGCCACTTCATATGCCAATTGCGAGCGTTTTGCAGCTTCAAGCGATGGAATGATAAAAACCACTAACATTTGACCTTTTGCAGCGTCTTCAACACCGATCGCAGCACACTCGTTGACCCCATCAAGTTCCATCAGAACATTTTCAATTTCTGCAGGCCCCACTCGCTTACCTGCCAGTTTGAGTGTGTCATCTGATCGGCCACGAAGATAGATTTCTCCTTTGGCATTGCGAATGGCAAGATCACCATGGACCCAAATGCCGGGAATCGTACGCCAGTAAGTATCTAGATATCGTTCGTCGTCGTTCCAAAAAGAACGCGTCATACCCACAAAGGGTTGGCGGATAACCAACTCCCCTACTTCGTCGGTAATTGATTGGCCATTTGAGTCACTGATGTCAACAGACACCCCCGGACAAAAGCTATTGAAGCCTCCAGGCGGAATTGGCTTGTTGATGACGCTGCCCACCAGACCACTGGAAACTTCGGTGCCACCAGAAAAATTGATCAGAGGCGCAATACCTCGACCGAAATTGCGGGTGTGCCAAGCAAAATGTTCTGGATCAATGACTTCTCCACCTGTAATCATCAGTTTGATAGATGACAAGTCGGCAGCTGTGGCCAATTTTTCGTTTGCTGAAAACCCACGAATCATGGTTGGCGCAGCTCCAAAATGCGTCACCTGATGGCGCTCTATCAATTGAGCCATACGCGACCAATTTGGAAAATCAGGTGCGCCGCTGTAGCAAAGCATGGTTGCACCACGCATCATTGTGGACGTGATGATCAACGCACCCGCCACCCAGCCCATGTCTGCAGGCCAAAAGAAGACGTCGCCCGGCTTAATGTCGAAGTTGATAATGCCATCGTGCAATACTTTGAGCGGAAAGCCGCCGTGGGTATGAACAGTGCCTTTGGGTTTGCCAGTTGTCCCCGAAGTAAAGAAAACCATCACTGGCTCGTGCGTGTCCATCGGAGTTGCGGTACTGTTGGGTTCAGGGGGAACTGCCACCGAGGCCCAATCAATTGCGCCAGAAACTAGCGATTCATCGGGTGACAACTTCAGGATAAATAAGTCAACAGGATGAGTGGCTTGCGCTTGTATGCTGTTTGCAGGGTATCTAGTCTTTTGCCGCGTCGCATAAATCCCGACGTCATGATCAAAGCTTTGGCATCACACGCCGACAATCTAGAAACGATAGGATCTACACCAAAGCCACTAAACAATGGCATCACCACTGCACCCATGTAAGAAATGCCGATCATGGTCACCACCGCCTCAATGCAAGGCTCCATGAGGTAACCCACCCGATCACCTCTTTGCAAGCCTAATTTTTGAAGACCTGCTGCGAAGGCCTTAACTTGCTCATGGAGTTCGAAATACGTGAGGCTTTGGACAATCCCCGCTTCATCTTCGGCAATCACTGCTGTTTTGTTAGCCCAATTTGGATCCCGAGCCCATTTGAAAATTGTTTCAGTCCAGTTTAAGCGCCCACCTACAAACCATCGAGCAAATTCAGGGCCTGCAGAGAAATCTGAAAAGGCCTCATAGGGCTTGGTCCACTGAACGCCACAAAATTCAAGCACAGTTTTCCAGTACAGATCTGGATGCTCAGTTGAAAAGCGAAGGAAGTCCTCAAATGTTGAGACACCCAATTGGTTCATCAGTTGCGTGACGTTAGATTCTGCAATTTGATCTGGACTTGGATACCAGACTTCGGTTTGAGTATCGATCATGCTTATACCTACTATAAATTCCAATGGGTTAGAAGGCTTGGGGCTTCGATCAAAATGCAGGTGGACGCTTTTGCTGATGAGCAGCAAGGCCCTCCTTAGGTTCTGGACCCGAAAAGCTGAAGAACTGCAATGCTGTTGAGGCATCGAAAGTGGGACCCGCCATCCGCAACCAATTATTTAGTGCATATTTGGTGGCCTGAATAGCAAAAGGTGCACCCTTGGATAATTGAGTTGCAATTCGCAATGCAGATTCTTCCAATTCGTTGTCTTCAACACACATGGATACCAAGCCTATTTCGGCAGCCTTTTCTCCTGAGATGGGTTCACACAACAACAATAGATGCTTGGCTCTTGCAAGACCGCACAACAAAGGCCAAAGCATGACAGCGTGATCGCCAGCACACACTCCCAAACGAGTATGCGCGTCGACCAACTTGGCAGACTTGGCGGCAATCGAAATGTCAGCGAGCAAGCCAATCGAAAGTCCGCCTCCCGCTACGGCACCTTGCATGGCAGAGACTATAGGCTTGGAGCAATTGATAATGTTGTAAACAAGATCCTTGGCTTCACGCCAGGCACGTTCACGCATGGAAAAGTCATTGATGATGGCTTCAATAAATTCGAATTCGCCGCCGACAGAAAAAGACTTTCCTACACCACCAATAATGACAGCCCTGACCGATTCATCGGCAGACACATCGCGAAAGACCTCGGTCAGCTCGGTGTGTGTTTGAGGGGTCATGGCATTGTGACGGTCGGGTCGATTAATGCGTATGCGCAGAACATGTTCGGCCGGGTTGTCGAACACTAAATGTTTATATCTTGAATAACGATCATTCATGCTGAGGCAATGTTAGCAACAGGGAAAATTACTGTCAACACTTTTGTTGACTAGCAGGCCATATTCAGCTTAACCTCATGAAAATCGTCAAGTATTGGGACTTTCGTGGAGGAAAATTAAATGCATTCATCTAAAGATGGCGCCCTTCGAGGCATTCGCATCGTTGAGATCGCCGGTGTGGGCCCAGTTCCTTTTGCTGCAATGCTTTTGGCGGACATGGGCGCCCAAATCATCACTGTGGATCGCTTAGAGCCTTCAGGCTTGGGCGTTAAAAAAGAGCCCAAATTTGATCCGACGACGCGAAGCCGTTCTTCTATCGCTTTGGACCTCAAAAGCGAACAAGGCCGTGAGGTGGTTCTTCGTCTCGTTGAACAGGCTGATGCACTGATCGAAGGATTCCGACCAGGCGTCATGGAACGATTGGGATTGGGGCCATCAGAGTGCTCAAGAATCAACAAACGACTTGTATTTGGCCGTGCGACGGGATGGGGTCAAGAAGGCCCTCTTTCACAAGCCGTTGGTCATGATCTCAATTATTTGGCAATTACAGGTGCGTTAGCCATGATGGGACCCCGAAAGGGAGTCCCTTCAGTTCCATTGAATTTGATTGGTGACTACGCCGGGGGGGGCGTCTATCTTGCAATGGGTGTCCTTGCGGCTTTGCTAGAGGCAAAAGCGTCTGGCGAAGGACAGGTCATTGATGCTGCAATGGTCGATGGCATTGAATCTATGCTAACTCACTATTACGGCTACCTTGCCAGCAATCGTTTGACCCTTGAAAGAGAATCCAATTATTTTGATGGCGGGGCACCTTGGTACGGCGTGTATGAAACAAGCGATGGCAAATACATCAGCATTGCACCTGTTGAACGTAAGTTCTACGACGAGTTGCTTCTTGCAATGGGGCTCGATCCCAAGACCATCCCAGACCAGCTGGATCGCTCAACTTGGCAGACGCTGAGACTTCAATTTGAAGCAATTTTTCGCGGCAAAACTCGTGAGCAATGGTGCCAAATCATGGCCGGCCGAGATGCGTGTTTTGCCCCAGTTCTAGATCTGAGTGAGGCTCCTCAGCACCCGCATTTGGCTGCCCGCCGAGGTTTTGAAGAAGTCGATGGTGTTTTGCAACCAGGACCCGCACCGCGTTTTAGCCGAACACCATCGGCAATACGACAACCGCCCCCAAAACCAGGGAGTAACACCCATGAAGCTTTAAGTGCCTGGGGATTCAATGCAAATGAATTGCAAGCACTCCACAAGGCAGGCGTGATTCGATGACCAGTCACTTTTTTATCAACCCACTTTAATTTATCAACGCAAGTGTTGACAACCGTTGTCAAGACTGTCAACCTTAATCCTATCCTTTCAAGCTAGGTTTATAAAAATGTCGAACATCACAGCCGATACAAAACAAAACAATGAAGTCAATTCAAGCGATCTAGCGCTCAAGGCTCAGCGACTTCAAAAAGGGCTCGAACTTGCTCGGGAATGGCTGTCTGAATTTGAGCATTGCCTTTCTGTAGGCGATCTTGTCAAGCTGGGCTCACTATTCCATCCGGAAAGCTTTTGGAGAGACATGCTCGCATTTCAATGGGATTTCAGAACACACGCTGGACGTGATCTCATCGTGGAGTCATGGCGTCTGGCACTTAAGACGCAACAGCGCCCCTTCAAGGTTCAAATCGAAGAGACCAAGGTGGCCCTCTTTGATCGCAAAGGTTATGGAGAGTCTGTTGAAGCCTTTTTCAAGTTTGAAACGACTACAGGGGTATGTAGAGGACACTTGCGACTACTCAAACCGCTAGGCGAGGGAAGCGATTGGAATGGCTGGACTTTGTTTACTAGTTTGGAAGAAATCAAAGGCCAAGAGGAACAGGCTTGTCATCACCGACTGCGTCAATCAAAGACAGATGGCGGGCTGGACGCATCAAAATTACCGAAAGCATTTACCAACCCAGATATTTTGGTCCTTGGCGCAGGTCAATGTGGCTTGGCTGTAGCCGCTAGATTGAAACAATTGGACCTAGAAACATTGGTCGTCGACAGGGTGTCACGAGTTGGAGACAACTGGCGAAATCGCTACCAATCGTTAATGCTGCACAACCAGATATGGGCCAATCATTTACCCTACCTACCCTTTCCAAGTTCATGGCCGGCCTATCGGTCAAAAGACGAGCTGGCAGATTGGCTTGAGATTTATGCAAAGGCACTTCAGTTGAATGTTCAACTGAGCACCTCAGTGGTGGCAGCGACTCACGACGAGTTTAATGGGCGCTGGACAGTCAAGCTCCGCATTGCCGATGGCACACTGCGAGAGGTACATCCGCGTCATGTGATCCAGGCAACTGGCGTATTTGGTGTCCCTAAAAAGCCGAGCATTCATGGTGCTGATCGTTACACGGGAAAATTGATCCATGCAGAGGCATATGGTGCCGACTTCCCAGCAGAGAATTCGCGCGTGCTTGTTATTGGTACAGGCAGCAGTGGTCACGATGTAGCACAAGACCTTTGCAGGCGGAACGCCAAGGTCACCATGCTTCAGCGTTCCTCCACCTGTGTTGTCAGTGTGGAACCAGGTGCGGCTCGCGCCTACTCTATTTTTGCCGAGGATGGCCCACCCGTTGAAGATGCCGATTTGGTCACCAACTCAATGCCATTCACCTTGCTCAAAGAGTTCCACAAACATCTGACTCAGCGAATCGCTAAGATGGACAAAGAGCTTCTTGATGGCCTCAAGGCAGTAGGCTTCTCCCTGGACTTTGGCGAAGACGGAAGTGGCTTTTTAATGAAGTACCACCGATATGGCGGTGGTTATTACATCAATTCAGGTTGTTCCGAGTTGATCGCTGCAGGCAAGATCAAGATCAAGTCAGGTACAGTACAAGATATGTCAGATCACAATGTACATTTTTCAGATGGTACAACTCAAACCTTTGATGCCATTGTGATTGCAGCTGGCTATGAGAATATGTCTGAATCAGTAAGAGTAGTTTTTGGGGACTCTATTGCTAACCGTGTGGGACCAGTTTGGGGCTTAGACAATGAGGGGGAGGTTCGTGGCATGTGGCGACCAACAGGCCAACCAGGCTTCTGGCTCATGGGAGGCAGCCTTCAACAATGTCGCCCCTATTCAAAATATCTGGCAATGCAAATCAAGGCAATTGAAACTGGGCTCTCGGCGCCATATGGTCGAGCTAAATAGCGCAAAAAATCACATAATATGGTGATTTCATTTATTATGACTTTTAGATTATGAGCAGTTTAGGCAAACGTCGCGCGGCGGCAATTAAGCAAGATGATTTAGCCTATGCTGCCCGTAGGCGAGAAATCATTGATTGCGCAGCACTTTTGTTTAGAAACAAAGGATACGCCGCCAGCACATTTAAAGATATTGCAGAAAAGCTAAATACTGACCGAGCTACCATATATTATTACTTTGCAAGTAAGCGTGACTTGCTGCTTGATGTTGTTCGTGATGCCGTCGTTAGCGTTTCTGGCAGTGCCCAGGAAATTAGCAAGAGCAAAGACGCACCACCCGTCAAATTACATAACATCATCGTTTCTTTGCTGAACTCATATGCGAAAAATTATCCGCATCAGTTCGTATACATTCAAGAAGGCATGGCCGTTGACAAAGAGCAGGACAAACATTTACATAAGCTCGGAAAGCTCTATGAGCACAGCATTGCTGAAATTATTGAGGAGGGTATGGCCGATGGATCTTTTCGTAACGACAAAGATCCAAAGATCATTGTGTTTGGGCTTTTGGGTGCGTTAAATTGGACAAACCGATGGATGAATCCTAATGGACGCATGTCCCCAGAAGAAATTGCAACTACTTTTTCTGCTTTATTTCTCGACGGACTTCTACCTCGAAGCACTAGACTAACTAATGGTAAAAAACAAAATAAAAAAATTTAGCCTCCGGTTACCTTAAGTGATACCCCTAATTTTGTTGACACTCTTCTTATCGCAATTTGAGGTCTATCCTTCTCAAGTAAGCTCCTCTTTTCGATCGCATATAAGTGATGAAAAAGCCTTCTAATGCATGAGAATTTTGACTTTCCGCCCTTGATCTTCAATGCAGTTAACATGCTAGACATATTCACGGCCCTTCTAAAAATCGCTTAAGTTCTGGAGACATTTCATAGTTTGATCGGTATCCAGACCTAGACTTTGGCGATAACTCCAACTCTTTCATGATTTGAACCACGCGATTCAACGCTTTATCCGCAATAGTCATGTGAGGGTTAGGGCCCATAGTTACACCGTTGTTGAAATTGATAACCAAGCCTGAACTTTTCAGCTCCTGGACACTTGAAACATAAATCTCGATTTGCGACGCTAACATTCCAATTAGTTGTATGTCTGCCATGTCCAAGACACCGTTTTTCTTAAACAAATAGGTTTGTGTTTTTTCAAGAAAATTTCCCCGATTCCATGACCCGGGTTCATCTAACCAAGTCGATATAGACGCTTCATCGGGTTCAACAGATGATGATGTTTTTGATTCTTTAATAATATTCAAATTAGACGGTAACTTTGAAGAAGTCGAATTCATAACCTCCCCCCCTTTCAAAAAATCAGGTCGCAGAAATTTGGCCCACGGGTTGCTCTGTAAAATTCGTAAATTATTTAAGTTTCTCTACTGAAATCACAGGCTTCATTGCTTGACAGATTGCTCTTAATATCTTGCAAGTGAATAATTGAAATGGTTGGACGTTGACCTACTTTTCTTTGTACTTTGATTAATCCAGCACCTTCTAAACGCTTCAAAGAAGTACTTGCAGCATCTCTTTTTATGCAAAGTAGGCTTAAGGACTTTCGTGTAAGTTTGAAAGACTCACTTTGGGTCATACCGTTTATCCACCAAATTGCAAGTGCTACGTTCAGAGTTTTTCCAGGCAATTCAGCGGCTTGGCTTAGCCAGTCCATCGGAACTGGCCCTCGAAGAAACAACTTCTTTTTTGGATTTGATACTAACTTTCCAGTAGCAAAATCAAGGCGTAGTCGCTTTTCTGAATTAGTCATATTTCTCACTGGCAATAAAAGCATGTGCCCTCCTGCTTATTAATTAAATAATCTATTAAAAGAATGTACGGGTGCCGAAACAAGCCGCATCTAGGTACTACAGCTACAAGCATGTTGACGGGGCATCACTAACCAATAAATTCATTACTTTTTGCCACATGACAGCCCCTCGTTTATCCATATAGCGATCAGGAAAACAAATTTTTTTGACATCGCTATTTAATTCAAAACCATCAAGAACTATTCGACTCGCCTCTTTCATCAAATATTGCGACTTTGCGATTGAATCTTCTAATTCCGATATAGGCGCTTCAATCAATAATGCGTCGTGAACTGGGGCACAAATTCGAATGCCCGCTTCTGTCATAAGAATGCAGGCAATACGGAGCATCTCTGCTCCATTTGCTTGCATTGGAAAATTTCGAATACTTCGATCATTTAGGCTCTCCTCGGTAAATATCTGCCAACCGAAACCTGCCCACAATCTTCCGCCTAATACTGCCTCATCTACAGCCGCATCAGACCACTCCCAAAATTTGCGGTAAGTACGACGGTGCAATTCGAGTAATTGACGAGCACGTGCAACAGGTTGATTGATTCGACTAGCAAGGCTTGTCTCACCCATGCCATATTGCACTGCCAAAACACATGCCTTGAATTGCTCACGGACAGCTTCATGTGTATGCTTGGTTGCGGATGCCGGAGCTGCACCAGATTGAATTGCAAATGCCAAATACGGATCCCCACTCCTGTAAGCCTGCATCATCGAGGGATCGCCCGAAAGTGCTGCAGCTATTCCAAACTCCTGTTGGCTCCAATCAATATAGGCCAATCCCGTCCCTTCCCTTGGCTTTATCAAACCGCGTAACCATACAGAGGGACCAAAAATGAATTTTGAATTTGAGGGCTGATTTCGCCCTGTTTTTGCGCGAAAAGGTGATAGTAAGCAGCGATTCCGACTATCGTCACCAACATTTAAATTGGCAAGACGCATTTCAGACAATGAAGATCTCAGCTCGCGTATAGGTGCTACCTTATGGTGAATCCTAGACATTGCCCTGAAGGTGTTGTCACTAAGATCTAAGCGTCCAGTTTCAAGCCTAGGCCAGGGTATTTCATTTGAAATTAAATACGCCTCCCAACTAGAAGCCTTAAAGGTTCGACCTTCGTAAACTCCGTAGTCTTGGTCAATTTCTGCAATTAATAAATCTTGAATTTGCTCCCATTGACTTAACAATGTTGAATAAATAATTCCATCGATAGGGACGCCATTTCCTTGAATTCTGGATACTGCCTTCATATACCGGCCACGCAATAATGAACGGGGTAAGTCAATATGCTCTTGCATTACATTGAGCAACCCTGACAAAGCAACAACGTCGGATTCACAGTAATCAAGAATTGCGGCTCTTTCGAATTTAGTCCAAGGTTCTCCCTTAAGTACTAAGTCACGCATTTCATCTTTTTGTTCACCACCGATATTTGGCAAGCCAAAATACAACAATGCACCCAACAAACTATTTCCATGGGTCAATTTCAGGCCATTGGTAGTGCACCGAAACTCCACAAAGAGATCCAATACATTTTCTGGAAATTTCCAGTTAAGGACTTGGAAGCAATCTAATTCTGCGGAAGCATAAAAAGCTACAAAAAGTGCTTTTTCATTAATCGGGAATGGTGCTGAACTCATTTCCAGCAAGTCATCTTGCCAATACTTTGAAGTTTTACCATTTGGCCAGCATCGCACCACCATGCATACTGGTACTGGAGGATTACCTTCCTTACCCTTCGCTGGATGAAACTCGAAATCAACCAGATATACCCCTTCTGGAAAATCACCGGCAATCATTACAGTCTCCCAAGCAAGGACTGAACAACCGGGTGGTCAAGTGCAGTAATGATTTTTCCTCGAAATGCAACTTCAACTAATGTTTCAATATCGGCGTCGGTCCAGTCCGGCTCCGGAAGCGCGCCTTCCGCTTCGTAAACGTCATAGCCACCTATATGCATATTGGCAGTAATGCGAATCCATTTAAGTTTCGAATGCTCTACCGCTTGAGCTAAAGATTCATGCCAGGGATTTCGTGTTCCGGACTCTCCGGGTAGTGGCACTGGTATTAAAAATACATTGTTTTGCCTATCAATGGCAGCGTGCAATTGCACCGGGCGAACTAGCTCACTGATTTCCTGGGCAACTGTGGGAACCACCAAATAACTTTCTCGCGACTCTTTCTGCTCTAAAAGCATTCCTGGAAATACCATATCCATTGATTTATGAGCACGAAAAAATATTGCTTTTTTAGGCTTACCTACTGCCACATTGGTCAGAAGCTTTTTCACGCCTAAGGTGGCGCCGTAATTGGCAGGTAGCCTAAGAGATTTAAGGCTTGTGAGCGATTGCTCGTTTGATATGTTCTTTGGATTTTGTTGAGTCATTGCTGTACCGCACTTTCTTTGATGTGTAAATAGTTATTGCTCCGAAAAACTTGACCTAATTATTTGTCTAGCGTTTCAAGCATGTTTGCCAATAAATTGATATCAAGACTCTTTGTTATCTTGATCAAATTCCGGAAACGGCAACTCAGGCTGCGTAAGTTGCATTGGTCTTTGATTTGGATTAGAACGAAGAGAGAGGAGATCAAAAACGACCTCATCAAAACGGTTGACATCAAAAATTGCCGTTGATCGAAGGCCACAAGGCTTACGCATGACATCCAGCTCCCTGAGAAGAGGGCCATGGCGAAATGAGAAATTTCGGAATGTTGCAGGCGTATCCCTGAGACCAAGCTCAGGGTGAGCCTTGATGAATGCTGAAAACACCAATCTGGCGCTGTGCCAATTGGTTACCGTTCGTTTAAATGGAACAGTTTCTTTTTCTACTTGAGTGCACATAATGATTTCCTTTGTATCGCAGCGAAGCGGTTTAGAAATCAGGATTTCACCATTGCACCCTACCTATTGAATAGGCAATTTAGTTCGGAAGTAAATTGGGTTGACGGATAAGTCTCTACAAATTTTTATTCAAATAAGGGTAAGCCTCAGAGGCTTGTTCTCCGTTCTAATCCTCTGTTAAAAGCGTCTAAGAATTTAGCTTTTGCTTTTGCGACAGGCCCCAATTCCGCCAGGAAACTGTTTATTGATTTGATGTTCGCTTGAATACCGTGGTAGCGATAAGCCGCATCTTGCAACTGTTTTTTTGTTGCAAGTCCTTGCTCATAAAGAATTGCAGTGACCATAATTTCATCATCGTGGTTGATAGCTTTCATGTGGTAACTTTTACCCCTACCTTTGGTTTTTAGACCTAAAGCGGCCCTACCGGCACCCTTCGAGACTACCGAATGCAGCGCAAAAGCAATCTGCTGTGCTTCAATACTTCCTAGGTATGTTGATACAGTTTTGAGTTCGGCTGCGGCCCCCTTTTCGACCTCAGTACCTCGTTCTAAGTTGCAGATAACTTGGGTGATTACGTGACGAGTTTCCGGGTCTTTGAATGCCCAATTTGCCAGCACATTTAATGCAGTTGAAATTTGGATTTCAGCATCATTATGTTTATTTAAGTCACTAACATTTACTTTCTTCATTGCTGTCTCCAACTAGTCTGTACTGCGTTTTGTAGAGCATGGGATTCCATATGACCATACCTTCGATGAAGAATGAGGCTGCTGTGACCTAATGCTTGCGCGGCAACAGCAACAGTACTGCCCGACTCAATGAGTAATTTGGCTCGGTAATGCCTCAAGTCATGTAGCCTCAAATCATTTCTTCCAATTGCTCCCGTTAATTTGGTCCATTGCTTTTTAAAATTCACCACAGCACCTAGGGCTCTTGTGCTTTCAAATAACATTGCTTCTGGAACTCTGCTTACCCAAACTCGCTTCATGAGTTCAGCAGTTTTTGGACTAAAAAACAGCATTCTTGGTTTGCCAGTTTTTGTATTGAGCACCTCGATAGAGCAGGCGTCCAGATCTATGTCTTTCCACTTTCGCTCATCCACTTCACTTTTACGGGCTCCCGTTTCAGCCAAAAGTCGGATCAGGACCTGAAAACGACGATCTTTCACGCTAGCGGCGCCGTCGATGAGTTTTTGAACTTCTGAATCAGAGAGCTCGACCCTCCGGATAGCCTCTTCGTACCTATGTTGTGAGATGGTCGGCGACACGAAACCGACTGGGGTCAAAAGTCTGCGTTTGGCCCATCGGTAAACGCTTCCGATTTGGGAAAGGTTTCGATTGACCGTGCTGGGGCTATACCCGTTATCAATCATCGCAATTCCAGCTCGAGCGAGCTCTTCCGCTGAGACTTCCCAGGCACTTCGAGAGTCAAGCAGGTCTATCCATTTTCTAAGTTGCATGTCAGCTCCGTTGTAGTGAACGGCGAGGTATGCGCGCGCAAGCTCGCCAAAGGTCATATCGACCGCGGATGTCTTGTGCTGTTGTGTCTCGAGCGCTGCTCGAAGGTTGATGCGTTTCTGGCCGTTGAGGTTAGAAACGATTTGTCTTGTATTTGAATTTGGCATCATTCGGGGCTCCGTAGATCACTGTGAGTGAAAACAAAACACCGCTTCGCTGAGATACCAAAAACATGAATTAAATCAACCGGTTAAGGTGATTTGGTAGGCGCGATTGGACTCGAACCAACGACCCCCACCATGTCAAGGTGGTGCTCTAACCAGCTGAGCTACGCGCCTACAAATTCAGCCCGCATTGTAGCATCAAAAAAAGGGCCGGATTTTTCTGCCCAAATGTCTTAATTTCGCTTAACCAGGGCCACCCCTGATACCGAAGTCACAGATTGCATGACGCGCTTCAAGAGGGACGCATCTGACACTTCCACAGTGAAAGTCATCCAAGCTGCGCCCTTCACTGATTGAGTTTGAACCCCAATCACATTCATTTTTTCTTTGGCAAAAACCTCAGAAATATCGCGCAGTAGCCCCTGCCGATCGGTAGCCTGCACCGAAACCTCCACGGGGTACAACAAAGTTTGACCGGGTTTTTGCACACCCCATCTGACTTCAATAACCCGTTCGCCATGTCTGGCCAACAGCCCTTGAAATTGACGACAGTCTTCGCGGTGAATGCTCACCCCCTTGCCTCGGGTCACGAAGCCGCAAATGGCATCGGGCGGAGCGGGTCGGCAGCATTTTGACAATTGCGTGAGCAATGAATCGACACCGACCACCAATACCCCCGACTGTGACTTGGGGGGCACCACGCGCGACTTTTTCAGCAACACAAAGTCATCAGGGTGCATCACTGGCTCGGGCGGCCGTAAGAAAACCTCGATATTTCGCAAAGAAAACTCATCTTTGCCTACGGTTTCAAACAAAGCCTCAGCCGATTTAAAACCTAGGTCAGAAGCTAAATCTTCTAATTTGATGGCTGTCTTGCCTTCTCTTTGCAAAATCTTCTCAACCGCTTCACGCCCCTTTGCGATGCTCTCATGCGTAATTTGCGCATTGAACCATGAGCGAACTTTGGAACGTGCTCTGTGGCTGACCAAGAAGCCCAAATCGGTATTGAGCCAATCGCGTGACGGCCCACCCTCCTTGATCGTTGTGATCTCCACAGTTTGACCGTTTTGCAAAGGGGTGTTGAGAGGAATCATCATGCCGTCGGCTTTGGCACCCCGACACCTGTGACCCAAGTTGGTGTGAACGGTGTAGGCAAAATCGATGGGGGTCGCACCCTTGGGCAACTCCACAATGGCGGCGTTGGGCGTGAGCACATAAATGCGATCTTCAAACAAACCTGCACCATCCACATCGGACGAGGCCACCTTTTCTGGCGTCATGGCTTCTGTAGCGTGCACAACGCTAGAAGACATTTCTCTTTCCCAAGCTAGCAATTGCCTCAACACTGCAATTTTGGCGTCGTAATCGCTGTTGGCACTGACACCGACATAACCTTTGACGCCCGCTTCTTTGTAAGCCCAGTGGGCTGCCACGCCATGCTCTGCGTGATCGTGCATGGCTTGCGTTCGAATTTGAATCTCGATTGGCCGACCAGTTTGATCTCGAACAACGGTATGCAAGGATTGATACCCATTGCTTTTGGGCTTTGCAATGTAATCGTCAAATTCAGAGGCAATGGGCACAAACTGTGAGTGAACCCAACTCAGGGTTTCATAACAATCGGCAACGCTGGGCACAATGACTCGCATCGCGCGTATGTCAAAAACTTGAGAAAAATCGAGCGACTTGCCACGCATTTTTTTCACAATGCTGTAAATGTGTTTGGGCCGGCCTTCTACATTGGCACGAACATTTTGCAAAAGCAAATCTGCCTGTAATTTCTCGCGCAAAAGCAGCATATTGCTCTCACGTTCAACTCGCTTTTCGTCCAGCAGCTTGGCAATTTTTTTATAGGTGTCTGGTTCCAAAAATCGAAACGACAAGTCTTCCAATTCCCATTTAATTTCCCAAATGCCCAGGCGATTGGCCAAGGGCGCAAACACTTGCAATGACTCTTTGGCCAAAGCGCTTGGTACTTCTTTTTTGACACTTGCAAAATAGCGCAGCGTTTGTAAGCGCGAGGCCAAGCGCAACATAATCACACGCAAATCTTTGCTGAAAGCCAGCAACATTTTTCGGACGTTTTCAGTCTGCGCTCTTGGGTCATCTTGAAGCTGCGCCGAAGAAGAAGCCATGCGGGACATGCGCTGTACTTCAACCAATTTGGTTGTTTCAACCGCCAAAGACGCAAACTCATTGCCAAAGGTTTTGGCAATCACTTCTTGCGGTCGACTTAAATGCGGGCATGCATAAACCAAATAACTGGCAGCTTTGACATCATCGCCACTGTTCAAAGTATCCAAAATGGCCACCACCGCATCGGCATGATCGAGCATGTTCTCGCCGGTGTCTAAATGCTCACCAGACAAGAAGGGTTCAGCAAAAGCTCTTGCACGAACCAGCACATCATCCATTTTGGAACTCATGCATTCAGGCCTAAAAATTGGCGAACAATGTCGACTTGATCTTCATGAACCAATGTGGGCGCGTGGCCGACGCCTTGAATAGAGGCAACCTGCACGCGAGGGCCGCGCTGCGACATTTCAGAAACTGCAGCAGAACTCAGGAGCTCAGATTCAGCGCCATGAATGAGCAGCGTTTTGCACTGAATCAAATCATAAACTTGCCAAAGTGTTGCTTCCCCTGCCAGGGCTTGCTCTTGGGTCACCGCCCGAACAGGTACGCCAATGGCAGGATCGTAATGCAGTGAAAAACTGCCATCTGACAATGGTCGAACCATGTGTCTAGACAACGCAAGCCATTCTTCATTTGTATGCGGGCCAAATCCCTTTGAAATTTCCCGCAATGCATTGGCAGCGTCTTGCACCGTTTTAAATTGTCCAACCTGGCCCACATAACTCTTCATGTTCAAAATTGAGGGCCAAGACACAACCGGTCCAATGTCATTTAAGACCAAATGCAGAATTGGGACAGGCATCTTTTGAGCGGCTAGCAACATGCCCACGACCCCGCCCATGCTGGTGCCAACCCAATCAAGTCTTGCAATGGGATTTTGGGTATTTAAGGCTTGAATCAGCAACG
>JACCDH011372148.1_pt1 | contig 16355 bp, 9 predicted proteins | sample 7442481 | NCBI WGS metagenome assembly JACCDH01 (sample SAMN15323433, study PRJNA562643) | freshwater metagenome | isolation source: river surface water | place: USA:Blue River Watershed | collected 2017-08-15
CGCGATGCCATGGCCCGCGCTGATCATGATCATGACCGGCGGTCTTTTCACCTTGATGCCGCCCGTGGCTGGCCTGCCAGTTTTCGGTTATCTCGCCATTGCGCTGCTGCTGATCGGCAGTATCGCCCTGATGCCAAGACTGGCATCGATGGCCTTTGCGCGGCTCGCGAAGCGCCGCGCCGGTCCGCTCGCATCACTGGCGTTGTCACGACTGGCTAATGCGCCCAATCAGGCGGCGATTGCGCTGGGCGGCGTGCTCGCCAGCTTTGCGCTGATGGTGGCGATGGCCATCATGGTCGCCAGCTTCCGCGTCTCGGTCGATGACTGGCTGAGTCACCTGCTCTCTGCCGATCTGTATGTGCGCGTGATGAACGGTGGTGAAGCCGGACGTCTGACCATCAGCGAGCAGCAAACAATTGCCGCCCTGCCCGCAGTCGGACGTATGGAAGTCACTCGGCACCAGCCAGTCACGCTCGATCCTGCGCGTCCGGCGGTGGCGCTGATTGCGCGCAGCATCGATGCAAACGCGCCGGAACGCGCACTGCCTATGGTGAGCGATGCGTTGAAAGTCTCAGGACGCCCGGCCTGGGTGTCCGAGGCGATGGTCGATTTGTATGGATGGCAGCCGGGACAGCAGGTAAAACTGCCCATCAGCGACCGCTTGCAGGCATTCACAGTGGCTGGCATCTGGCGCGATTATGCGCGCCAGTCGGGTGCTGTCATGATGCGTATTGAAGACTACCGTCAGCTGAGCGGCGACGACAACGCCAATGATGTCGCGCTGTGGGTCAGGCGTGATGTATCGGTGCCTGTGCTGCGTCAGCAAGTCGATGCCCTGCCTTTCGCTGCATCGCTGGAACAGGCCGAACCGGGCGAAATACATGCAATCAGCCTGAAGATCTTTGACCGCAGTTTCGTCATCACCTATCTCCTCGAAGGCGTAGCCATCGTGATCGGACTGTTTGGCGTAGCCTCCACCTTCTCCGCGCAGACTTTGTCACGTGCGAAAGAGTTCGGCATGCTGCGCCATCTTGGCATTACACGCGGCCAGATTCTGACACTGCTGGCAGGTGAAGGCGCATTGCTGGCTACGCTGGCCATCATGGCGGGCTTCGTGCTCGGCGCGTGCATCAGTCTGATACTGGTGTTCATCGTCAACCCGCAATCTTTCCACTGGACGATGCAACTGCACCTGCCCTATGGGCTTCTGGCGACTGTCGCCGCTGTGCTGCTGGTGTCAGCATCGCTGACGGCGCTGGCCTCGGGACGTGTTGCGGTCGCTGGCAGCGCTGTGCGTGCTGTGCGGGAGGATTGGTAAGATGTTGAACAGAATACTCGCGCAAGTCCTCATCTTGCTGCTGTTGCCCTTTCTACCGCAGGCACACGCCGCGCCGCCCGTGTTCACCGAGGTCCGCCCGCCCGCAAAGCTCAATTTCCCCCGCGACTATGGCGCGCATCCGGACTTTCGCACTGAATGGTGGTACGTGACCGGATGGCTGACAACACCGGACAACAAGTCACTTGGCTTTCAGGTGACCTTCTTTCGTTCCGCCACCGATCATGATGCGGATAACCCGAGCCGCTTTGCACCGAAGCAGCTGATCGTCGCGCATGCCGCGCTGTCGGACCCCGCTATCGGCAAGCTGGCGCATGAGCAGAAAATCGCGCGCGCCGGTTTCGGAGTGGCGCAGGCAAGCGAAGCAACCACGGCGGTGAAGCTGCATCAGTGGGCCATGCAAAGACAACACGATGGACGTTATGTCGTCAATCTGCCTGCACGAGATTTCACGCTAACGCTGACGCTTACGCCCACACAGCCGCTGATGCGACAAGGTGATGCCGGTTATTCGCGCAAAGGGCCGGAATCATCGCAAGCCAGTTATTACTACAGCGAGCCGCACCTGAAGGTCAGTGGCACCGTCACTCGCAAAGGTAAGCCGACCTCGGTAAATGGCACGGCCTGGCTCGATCACGAATGGTCCACTACCGTGCTCGATCCTCGGGCGGTGGGCTGGGACTGGGTGGGCGCCAATCTTGATGACGGCAGCGCACTGATGGCCTTTCGCATACGCCGGGCTGATGGCAGCGCTTTGTGGCAGCATGCGGCCTTGCGCAGTCGTGACGGTAAGCTGCAACAGTACCAAGGCGACGAGATCCGTTTCACGCCCCTGCGCCGCTGGCGCTCGCCGCGCACGGGCGCCAGTTATCCAGTGATGATGCAGATTGATACGGGTGATGCCCTTGGAAAGCGCTCATGGACGCTGCAACCGCTGCAGGATGATCAGGAACTCGATTCGCGTCAGTCGACCGGTGCAGTCTACTGGGAGGGCGCTGTCCACGTGCTGCGCAACGGCCAGCCTGCAGGAAAAGGCTATTTTGAAATGACCGGCTATCTGAAAGCCCTGAAACTATGAGAACCCAGCTGGCCGAAAGACCCAAGTCCCGCAGCGGCCTGAAAACCCTGGCGGGGCTGCTGCCTTTCCTCGCTCCCTATCGCCGCCGTCTGATCGTGGCAGGCGTTGCGCTGCTGATCGCTGCAGGCGCAACACTTGCGATGCCGTATGGCTTTCGGCAGCTGATCGATCTGGGTTTTTCAACCGCAGGCAACACGGCGCAGACAACCAGCGTCAACCTGACTTTTCTCGCACTGTTCGGTATTGCGTGCGTGCTGGCTGTCGCGACAGCGGCCCGCTTCTACACCGTGTCCTGGCTGGGCGAGCGCGTGACATCAGATATCCGCACTGCGGTGTATGCGCATGTGCTCAAGCAAAGCCCGGAGTTTTATGAAGTCACACAAACTGGCGAGGTGCTGTCGCGCCTGACCACCGATACGACATTGATACAGACCGTCGTCGGTACCAGCATCTCGATGGCACTGCGCAATCTGCTATTGCTGGCAGGTGGCTTGCTGATGATGTTTTTCACCAGCGTGAAGCTGTCGGCAATCATTATCGTGATGCTGCTCTCTGTGATCATTCCCATTGTGCTGATCGGACGCCGCGTACGCAAACTCTCGCGTGCGTCACAAGACAGGATTGCCGATGCCTCCGGTCTGGCGGGCGAGCGTCTGAATGCGATCAATGTCGTGCAAGCGTTTGCCCATGAAGCACTCGAAGCAGCGCAGTTCGGCAAGGCCGTGGAGCGCGCATTCGGTGCAGCAATCGACCGCGTGAGAGCACGGGCACTGCTGACCGTAACAGCGATACTACTGGTGTTTGGTGCGATCGTGTTCGTGCTCTGGCTGGGCGCGCATGCAGTGATCGAAGGACGCATGAGCGCCGGTGAACTGGGACAATTCATTCTGTATGCCGCTATCGTCGCGGGCGCGATCGGTGCCTTGTCCGAAACGCTGGGTGATGCGCAGCGTGCGGCGGGTGCGAGCGAGCGGCTGCTGGAGCTCCTAGCGGAACGTTCCCCCATCATCTCGCCAGCGCAGCCGCTGGCGCTGCCCCACAGTACCTCGAATGGCTCGCACCTGCAGATCGACGCGGTGAATTTTCGCTACCCGTCACGCCCTGACCAGTCAGCGCTTGCTGATTTTTCACTGAACGTACAACCCGGCGAAACCATCGCCATCGTTGGCCCCTCAGGCGCGGGCAAGACTACCTTGTTCCAGCTGCTGCTGCGCTTTTACGATCCGCAATCAGGGAACATCCGTCTGGATGGTATTGACATCCGTCAGCTGGACCTGCAAGCGCTGCGTGAAACGATCGGTATCGTTCCGCAAGACACGATCGTTTTCTCAGCCAATGCAATGGAAAATATTCGTTATGGCCGGCCTGACGCCACGGATGAAGAAGTAATTGCCGCAGCCAGACAAGCTGCAGCGCATGAGTTTATTGAGAAGCTGCCTGAAGCTTATGCTTCATTCCTTGGCGAGCGCGGCGTGCGGCTGTCGGGTGGCCAGCGCCAGCGAATTGCGATTGCGCGAGCATTACTGAAGAATCCTCCGCTGCTGCTGCTGGATGAGGCGACCAGCGCGCTGGATGCCGAATCAGAGCGGCTGGTGCAGCACGCGCTGGAAGCGGCGATGGTGGGCAGGACAACGCTGGTGATTGCGCACCGTCTGGCGACAGTGCAGCGCGCGACGCGCATCGTGGTGATGGAGCACGGGCGCATCGTTGAAACCGGCACCCATGCGGCACTGGTAGAATCTGGCGGCTTGTATGCGCAGCTGGCAGCGCTTCAGTTCACGGTGCATTGAGATGGCGATCAGAGCGTAAACCCGCATCAGTTCATTTGCGCCAGCTTGTTCATGATCTCACGCTGCAGCGCGAAAAATTCTTCGGAATCGCGTCCCATATCCATCGTCGCCTCCAGCATCTCCCGCGCCTCGCTGTTATCTCCGAGCTGTGTATAGCACTCCGCAAGGCGGAAAGCTGCCGGGACGAAGCTAGGGTCAAGTTGCAAGACACAGGCGTGAAAGGTCGCGCCCATCAGAGGATCATCCAGACACTGGAGAATCATGCCCGCCATGAAAAGGAAACGCATATCTCTGGGGTTGCTGATCGACAGATAAAGAGCCATTGGCAACGCCTCGCGATACCGTTGCTGTTGATACAGATCGAACGCCTGACTGTAAACCTGCTCCAGCAGATCAGTGTCCACCGTGTCCAGCATTGTGCGCATCATGCCCTGTGCCAGCGTGTCCTGCAGTTGCGAGACTTTGTCTGGTAGCTCGCTCAAGCTTTGATTAACCAGCGCAAGGATCTGATCAACCTCCGGTATCGCCAGCTTGCGTGGCAGCGCACTGTCCATCATGACTCTCTCGCTGACACCACGCAGGCGGAAATCCACTGTAGCGCAGTGTCGCAATCACGGCGTTCGGCAACACTCAGTCCGCCTGTTGTACCTGACAGAGCGTCGGTGCTGTCATGACGACGTTCGGCGAGCTTCTGCTGGATATCGTCAAACGCGCGATTGAACACCGCATGCCGCCAGCCCGGCACTTCCGAGAGTGTTGATGCCGCCGCGGCTATACCGACCCGTCCGGGAGCGCTGCCCGGAGGAGACAGAGGCGTCAGCTCAAGCGGACTCATTGCAGACTGTGCGAGCGTTGGCGTGGTCTCCCGGAGACTCATGGGGGAATTGATCGCAGTCAGGGGGGGAATTTTGTTCATGATGTGAGCCTAAGATTGAATGGGGGATGCAAATCGCGCAATCATTCAAAATTGTAGACATCGACCTTCGGTTTCAGCTATCCCACGGTGCATTCGGGTCGCACTGCCGCAACACTTCGCCCTCATCGGCCGCATGAAGCCATGGGTAAGCTAAATGACCAGCACCGCCTGTCTCCCGAGCTACAATAGAGGCTTCCCCGGAGTTAACTCATGCGCCAATACCTCGATTTTATGCGCCATGTGTACGAACATGGCACCGTCAAGACCGATCGCACCGGCACGGGCACGCGCTCGGTCTTCGGTTATCAGATGCGTTTTGATTTGCAGGAAGGCTTCCCGCTGGTGACCACCAAGAAGCTGCACTTGAAATCCATCATTCATGAGCTGATCTGGTTTCTCGCCGGCTCGACCAATATCGCTTATCTCAAAGATAATGGCGTATCGATCTGGGATGAATGGGCCGATGCGAACGGCGATCTGGGGCCAATTTATGGATTCCAGTGGCGCTCATGGCCGAAACCGGAGGGCGGACACATTGACCAGATCAGCCAGCTGATTGAACAGATCCGCAATAACCCGGATTCGCGCCGTCTGATCGTCTCGGCATGGAATGTGTCAGACATACCTCAGATGAAGCTGCCGCCCTGCCATGCATTTTTCCAGTTCTATGTGGCCGATGGCAAGCTCTCCTGCCAGCTGTACCAACGCAGCGCAGATATCTTTCTCGGCGTGCCTTTCAATATCGCCTCCTATGCGTTACTGACTCACATGGTGGCCGAGCAGACGGGACTGCAAGTCGGCGACTTCGTGTGGACTGGTGGCGACTGCCATATCTACTCGAATCATTTCGAACAGGTGCAGGAACAACTGTCGCGCAAGCCCTTTCCATTGCCAAAGCTCGTGCTCAAGCGCAAGCCGGATTCAATCTTCGATTATCGCTATGAGGATATCGAGATCGTTGGCTATGAGTGCCATCCGGCGATCAAGGCACCGGTAGCGGTCTGAGTGTCAGCTGTCCCTGCATTAATCCCTTGAGCGGGGATGCGCTTACGTAAATACGGGCCGCTTCCCGAAAGGATTCAATAACGATTTGAATCCCGCACAGGCATTGGCACCCAACCATTCAGCTCAACGCCGCATTTCAATCAGATTAACAATTTACAGTACAAAATCCGCCAACTGTAGTGGGCGCGTCCCACTGATCAGCAATTCCAGCGGGGCTAGTCCATCTTCTGCGACATCCACCTGCACCACCGTCATTCCGTTTTCGACCCAGAACACTACTTTACCGGTCACCGAGGCGTCTTGAGCCCTGCCTCCAGTCGACCCAGCGAAAATGAAACTTTGGTTCCCAGGAGTATTAACATCAGCATCGATAGCGGAGAGGTCTATGACGTCTTGGCCGCCGGTGAAATCGATGATGGTATCCCGGCTGGTGGAGCTGCTGTCAGTCACCGCAGCATATACAAACACATCATCACCGCTGCCACCAGTCTGCTGATCCGCCCCAATACCACCGAGCAGCAGATCGCCTCCGACTCCCCCGTCAAGAATATCAGCCCCTTGACCACCTGCCAGATAATCATCTCCCGCATCGCCCGACAGGTTGTCGTCCCCATTCTGGCCCACGAGAGAATCAGGGCCATCCGCACCGTCCAGACTTCCCGAGCCGATCTCTTTGATCTGACCTGACGCCGAGGGGAGCCCCTGTCCCGGGTTCATGTCGTCGCGCGGATCTTCAGGATTGGCTATGAAAATCCCAGTTTTATCGTTGATATCGCCTATCGTTCTGGCGCGGCTGCTGAAAACACCCCAATCGCGCTCACTATTTGTGTCCGTGAGCGATGTTCTGGCAAACACGGTATCGCCGACATCTGATGCCGAGCCATCAAACTGTACGCCCGACGGCGTCCCAATATCCGTTCCACCCCAACCAACGCCAAGGTGGGCGCCATCCCCATCCGAAGCATCACCCAATTCTGTAATTCCGGTTAAATGGCTGACGTCCACACCATTCGCAGCAAATAAATCGATAGGCGTCTCATTCTGTATGAGATTCACTGCGATCACGTCTTTGGTAGATTCACCCAATGGCCAACCCTGCCCAACATAGGATCCGGATCCACCGACGACGAATTTTTTGTCGGGGCCATATAAAGCCCATGTGCCCCATCCCTGAGAACCCGGTTCATAGAGCATCAGCACTCCACCCGCAGGAATGAAAAATTTATTCAGCGAGTTGCCACCAGCGTCTTGCGTCAGACCAGTCAGCGTACCAAGATCAATGGACACCAGAGCGCTATCATCTGAACCGGTAATTTCAAGCTTCATTTTCGACAGCTGGGCTGCTGATATTGATTCGTCTGAATTATTCAGCAGTTCTATTGATGCCTTGCCCACCTGAATACGGTTTGGCGCATTGCCATTATCAGTGTAGGCATTTCTGACAAGGATGGGATTGTTCAGTGAAATCTCATTGATCAGTAACTGTCCCATTTGTGGAGCAGGGCCACCTACGTCAATACTTGCCGAACCTGCACCTCCATCTATCCCGTCGGAGAGTAGATACCAGAACGAAACAACGCCGCGATAATTGTCGGAGGTATCAAGAGAAAAACTGCCATCAGAATGAACGGACAAACTACTACCAGAGCTCACCGTCAGCGATGCTGTTCCATCTACCAGACTGACCCAGACATTCGCATCCTGAGAAATGGCAGTGACGGTCAATACATCTCCATCAATATCCGCGTCAGATAATTCATCACTAATATCTTTATGAAAAATTAGCCCCTCAGCGGCAGAAATATTAAATACCGAGCCAATCGCATTCTCATAAAAATAAAGGTCGCTATGTGGCTGCGGTACTGTATTGCTGCCAGTGATATGAACGTTTACCGTAGCATTTTCACTTTCTGCAACCCCATTAGAGGCTGAATATGCAAACGATAGATCTTTTGTTTGACCATACTTGAGATTATCGAATGCTGAGGCATTTATAAAAAGATTGCCTCCCTCTGTCAATGACAGGTAATTGTCAGGAAAATCGGTCGAACTGACCACAAAAAGACGATCAGGATCAGCATCCAGGTCGTTATCCAAAATGTTACCCACCGGCGCTGTCGGATCAAGGCCGGTCAGATTTACCGTGATTACATCGTCGGCTGCCATCGGTTTATCGCGCAGGCCTCGCACCTCGATCCGTAATTTCTGTGTAGTCACTCCCCCATGATCGTCCTCTATGACATAGGTAAACTCATCATAGGTTGGAGCCTGATCGCCAGAAAACAGAGGTAGCTGCTGAAGGATCTGCGGATATGCAAAGTAGGTATACGAACCATCCAAATGAACAGTCAACCGACCAAACTCGCCATCGATCTCGGCTGGCACATCGAGAGCGACTTCTGCCTGAGCTGAGTCAGAGCTGATAAAAACAACGCGAATATGATCGCCCAAATCCGGATCATAATCGTTGCCAAGCAATCCGCCACCCCGGTTGAAATCTGATGTGACTGATTGTCCTTTATAGGCGAGGTTGGCATCTTCGCTGGCCTGCGGAGCATCATTATCGCCCTGGATAAGCAAACTGAAGCTTTGAGGTTGCTGAAAGAGTCCGCCACTTCCAGCTATGATCTGATAAGTGATTTTTACTTGATCACCTTCATTCAAGAACTGGAAGTCTGCCACCGAGGCCAGAGACAGCATATACTGCGTCCGCCAGATCCCAAAAGCATAAAGCGATGTTTCGGACGGCGATATCAAAGGAATCAAGCCCATCGACTCCGAAGCCGCCACGCTCACAGTCTGAGGCTGGAACATACCCCCATGAGATTCGATACTTAAACTCATAAAATTCAGCACAACGTTCGGAGCCTCCGAACTACGCGAATCAACACTGAAACTATCAATATCTGTATTGGTATATCCACCACCATAATCAATATATCCTCCGCTTCCATCTACCTTCCTCAGACTTTCATCTAAAACAAAAACATCTTTAGTCATTGGATGCAGCACTATTGCAGCAGGGTTTGGTAGCAGATGAATCGTGAGAAAAGTTATCTGTGTTTCGCCAGCACCATTGATAACTTCGTAGCGAAAAATATCATCTTTAAAAACCATTAACTTGGCAAGTTCCAGATAAGGTTCGTAATCATATGAACCATCGTCATACATCACGAGTTTTCCGAAGCTACCAGACACTTGATATGAAGATTGCCCAGAAAATTCAAACATATCTGAATTATTCCCGATTGCAAAAACCTTCATTTCTCCCTGATCATCGGCATCCACATCGTTAGTCAGTACGCTGACTGAGCTTGCTTTGGAAATCGACTCACCGAAAGAAACCGTAGCCTGGTCGGCCTGAGCAATAAGCGGATGCTCTATTCCCTGAATAGTCACCATAGAGACCGGGCTCAATACCGTCGTCAGCCCATCACTAATGGAGTAGTACATCTTGATGGTAATCTGATCACCTTCCCTGAGAAAGCCAACGTCGTTTTTCGTAATGGCGTACTCAGGAATAAATGTAACGGCATCACCCTCAAGACTCTTGGCCACTGTAAAATGTATTTGATTTTTCAAATCATCGATTTCAGCAGCAAATAATTGACTAATTTCCAAAGAATTACATATCACTTCATAGTTTGCATTACCAGTCGCGCCTAACTGGGGCTCAAAAAAATTTACGCGCCCTTCGGGGACTGAAAAATTTACATTACCCTGATCGATCCACTGCTTCCAGCTATCTTCGTCGAAGTGCAGATTCGTTAAATCACCAAAACTTACTTCGATCGGATCATATATTCCCTGGACAGTCATCGTGACAGTACTTATCGTCTTCTGACCGAGACTATTCTCAATTTGATAGAACAGCACGGCATCCGCGCTGCTGCCCTGCATAATATTCTTGCTTGCTAAACCATTTGCAGTAAATGCATATCTGCCGTCTGACAAAACTCCCCAATCACCATAGGGAGAATTTAATATAGCTAACGGTGTGACGGGTGTATTGACATCATCTGCGCTTAACCCGATGTACGTCACGGTTATTTGATTTTCAGCGCCCGGTATCCCTGATTGATCATTATTCAATAGCCTTTGATCTTCATACCGTGTATAAAAATATTCCCCCGCGACGACATTTGCCTGATCGGGGTTAGCAACAGGCGACTGGATATCCAGCGGGTTCGGATCTGCTAGGCTCATGGAGTTTCCTGGTCTGGGCATCGTGATAAGAAGAACTGCCAGACTAAGGCATTGGGAAACTGCATGAAATAGCGCAAATGTACTAGGGTGCGCTATATGTATTCCGCTAACATATAACTACTTTTTTACGCTCACCTCAGGATCCCACGCCCCATGAGCACTGAACTTTCTCTGATTGTTGCCACAGAGCGCCACAACGGCATAGGCATCCGTAACACGCTTCCGTGGCGCCTGCCGGAGGACCTTGCTTTCTTCAAGCGAACTACGACCGGCCATCCGATCATCATGGGCCGCAAAACCTTCGATTCCATCGGCAAGCCCTTGCCAAACCGACGCAATATCGTGGTGACGCGCAATCCTCAATGGTCTCATCCGGGCGTGGACGTGGCTTCCTCGCTGGCGGAGGCTGCTCAACTGGCGGGCGACAGTGAAGCTTTCGTCATTGGGGGCGCGCAAATCTACCTGGAGGCTCTACCACTGGCGTCAAAACTGGTGGTCACCGAAATTGATGCGGATTTCGAGTGTGACGCTTTCTTTCCCGTAATCGACAAGGCAGTATGGATCGAGTCCTCGCGGGACGCGCATCACTCCGAGAGTTCGGGGCTGAATTATGCTTTTGTTATCTACCGACGCCACTGAACACCTCACTGCTCAAGCTACCCGGCCGCTGTAGCCAGCGTCCTTCAGAGGCCAGTTGATGGCGGCTACGGGGTTGTTGCCACGGCCTCGCCAGCTGTTTTCCCCAAGCCACCCCATATCTGCGACAATCCCGCTTTCGTTTTTTCCGGCTACCGCTCAGACCGGGCCCCTGCCGCAGGAGAACCCATGAAATTCCGCTTCCCCATCGTCATCATTGACGAAGACTTCCGCTCCGAAAACACTTCTGGCCTGGGCATTCGTGCGCTGGCGGATGCGCTACAAAAGGAAGGCATGGAAGTTGTGGGTGTGACCAGCTATGGCGACCTGTCGCAGTTCGCGCAGCAGCAGTCGCGGGCGTCGGCTTTCATTCTTTCAATCGACGACGAGGAGTTTGGCGGCGGCACACCCGAGGAAACAGAAGACGCGCTGAAGTCCCTGCGTGCCTTTGTTGAAGAAATCCGCTACAAGAATGCCGACATTCCTCTGTACCTGTACGGCGAGACCCGGACCTCCCGTCACATTCCCAACGATATCCTGCGCGAGCTGCACGGCTTCATCCATATGTTTGAGGACACGCCGGAATTCGTCGCTCGCCATATCATCCGTGAGGCGCGCTCGTATCTAGACGGGCTGGCACCGCCCTTTTTCAGGGCGATGGTGCATTACGCGCAGGACGGCTCCTACTCATGGCACTGCCCCGGACACTCGGGCGGCGTGGCTTTTCTGAAATCACCCATCGGCCAGATGTTCCACCAGTTTTTCGGTGAGAACATGCTGCGCGCCGACGTCTGCAATGCCGTTGAAGAGCTCGGGCAGCTGCTCGATCATACGGGTCCGGTAGCAGCCTCCGAGCGCAATGCGGCGCGCATCTTCAATGCAGATCATTGCTATTTCGTGACGAATGGTACGTCGACATCGAACAAAATGGTCTGGCACTCGACCGTCGCACCCGGCGATATCGTTGTAGTCGACCGCAACTGCCATAAATCGGTGCTCCACTCGATCATCATGACAGGCGCCATCCCCGTGTTTCTGATGCCGACCCGTAATCACCTAGGCATCATCGGTCCGATCCCGGTCGAGGAATTCACGATGGAAAACATCATGAAAAAGGTCGAGGCCAATCCCTTCGCCCGCGAGGCAAAAAATAAAAAGCCGCGCATCCTGACGATCACGCAGTCCACGTATGACGGCGTGATCTACAACGTTGAGACGATCAAAGAAATGCTCGACGGTGAAATCGATACGCTGCACTTTGACGAAGCGTGGCTGCCGCATGCCAGCTTCCATGATTTTTACAAAGATATGCACGCAATCGGTAAAGACCGTCCGCGGGCACGGAAGTCAGTGATTTTTTCGACGCAGTCAACACACAAGCTCCTGGCTGGTCTGTCGCAGGCGTCGCAGATTCTGGTGCAGGAATCCGAGACCGTGAAGTTGGACCGTGACAGCTTTAATGAAGCTTATCTGATGCATATTTCAACGTCACCTCAGTACGCGATCATCGCCTCCTGCGATATCGCCGCTGCGATGATGGAACCCCCCGGTGGTACCGCGCTGGTCGAAGAGAGCATTCTGGAAGCACTGGACTTCCGCCGCGCGATGAAAAAGATCGATCAGGAATGGGGCCAGGACTGGTGGTTCCAGGTCTGGGGGCCGGAAGAATTTGCCGAGGAGGGCATTGGCTCGCGTGACGACTGGATGATCAATGGTAAAGACCAGTGGCACGGGTTCGGCAAGATCGCGTCCGGCTTCAACATGCTCGATCCGATCAAAGCCACGATTGTCACCCCGGGTCTGGCCATGGACGGTCAGTTCGGCGAGACCGGCATTCCGGCTTCCATCGTCACCAAATATCTGGCCGAGCATGGTGTGATCGTCGAGAAAGCCGGGTTGTACTCGTTCTTCATCATGTTCACCATCGGGATCACCAAGGGCCGCTGGAACACGCTGCTGACTGCGCTGCAGCAGTTCAAGGACGACTACGACAAGAACCAGCCGATCTGGCGCATTTTGCCGGAATTCGCTGCTGCTAATCCGCGCTACGAGCGTATTGGTCTGCGCGATCTGTGCCATCAGATCCACGACATGTACAAATCCTATGACGTGGCGCGCCTGACGACCGAAATGTATCTATCCGACATGCAGCCCGCGATGAAGCCTTCGGATGCCTTCGCAAAAATGGCTCACCGCGAGATCGAACGGGTCGCTATCGACCGGCTGGAGGGCCGGGTGACGGCGATCCTGCTGACGCCCTACCCTCCGGGCATTCCACTGCTGATCCCTGGCGAACGCTTCAACAAGACCATCGTCGATTACCTCCGGTTCGCGCGTGACTTTAACGAGAAATTCCCCGGCTTTGAAACCGATGTGCATGGCCTGATAAAAATGGAAGTAGACGGGATACAGGGCTATTACGTGGATTGCGTACAGCAGTAGCACTGTCTGCACGTCCCATAAAAAACGGGGAGCTGCCGCTCCCCGTTTTTTTATTGGTGTGTGCGTTCCGGCTCAGGTCTTTGGCAGGGTCACGCCTCGCTGGCCCTGATACTTACCGCCTCTGTCCTTGTACGAAGTCTCGCAAACCTCATCGCTCTCAAAGAACAATACCTGTGCACAGCCTTCGCCCGCATAGATCTTCGCAGGCAATGGTGTGGTATTGGAGAATTCCAGTGTGACATAGCCTTCCCACTCGGGCTCGAAAGGCGTGACGTTGACGATGATGCCGCAGCGCGCATAAGTCGATTTGCCAAGACAGATGGTCAGAACGTTGCGCGGAATACGAAAATATTCGATCGTGCGAGCCAACGCAAACGAGTTCGGGGGAATGATGCAGACATCGCTCTTGATATCAACGAAGGAATTTTCGTCAAAGTTTTTGGGGTCAACGATCGTGCTATTGATATTCGTGAATATCTTGAATTCGTCCGCGCAACGAATATCGTAGCCATACGACGAGGTGCCGTAGGAAACAATGCGCTGGCCATTGGCCTGCCTGACCTGCCCCGGTTCGAACGGCTCGATCATGCCGTGCTGCTCGGCCATACGGCGGATCCACTTATCAGATTTGATGCTCATCGTCGGTTCGCTGGAAAAGTAAAATTTCCGCGATTCTACGCGATTCTGTTGACCACCTCAGCAGCGCTTCACACCCTGGCTTTTCAGGAGGGATGGCATGCACCGCGGCTGCCATGGTCTGACCGCACCGGCCAATAACGAGGAGGTATCAGCGAACGGCAGGTCGCGCAGGCGACTACCCGCCGGCAATTCCATGGCTTTCCAGTGACATTCCCAAGCACATCGCATCATCGCTGCATTGATTCCCACACCTTTTGCAGGCGCTTCGCTGACACAGGCATCGGCGTTCTTAGTTCCTGTGCAAACAGCGAAACACGCAATTCCTCCAGCAGCCAGCGATATTCTTGCATCTTAGGGTCGCCGCGCGGTGCACCCTTTTGCGCCCTCTGCCAAGGAGCCGCAGCCTGCTGCCATTCCACCATCAGCCGGGCGTCGCGCGCCGGATCGGCGCGAAGCTTGTCCAACCGCACCTGTATCGCCTTCAGATACCTTGGAAAGTGTGCAAGCTGCGCATGGTCAGTCTCAGCCACGAATCGCTTATGCACCAGCGCCTGCAACTGTGACTGCAGATCAGCTTGTGCCGCCGCATGCGCCCTGATCGTCTGCAGCTTCTTGGGCAACGTATGGTATTCGCCAAGTATTTGCCCAACCAGACGCGCTATCTCATTGACCAGCAGGTTCAGCCTTGCCTTGCCTTCGTCGCGCCGCACATTGAATTCACCAGAATTCGCGGGTAGCGGCGCTTGCAGGCAGGCGCGCGTCAGTCCTGCCTGAATGATCTGGTCACGCAACTCCTCTTGGGAACCCAGCGCCATGAATTGCATGCCCATCTGCTGCAGGCCGGGAACGTTTTTTTCCAGATACTTAAGCTGCTCTTTTAGCTGAATCGCGAACAGCCGCCGTAATCCGGCTATGTGCAAAGCAGCGGCTTCAATCGGGTCGTCAAAGACTTCAAGATCGCAATACGTTCCGCGATCAACCAGCGCCGGAAAACCAATGATAGTTTGCTTGCCGCGCTGAATTTCGAGCAATTCGGGTAACTCACCAAACGTCCATGTCGTCAGATTCTGATGCGCAGATGGCGCAGCTGTCGAGGTGGCGGCAGGGCTCTTTGGCAAATTCGTGTCGTCAGCCAAATCGTCATCAGTGACGGGCATTGCTGCCTGTTCGGCGATTTTCTGAAACTGCTCTCGTGCCTCCGCGCCGAATTCCGCTTGAAGGGCTCCGAGATTACGCCCCATATCCAGCTGTCGGCCGTGCTCATCAATCACCTTGAAGTTCATGAAATGATGCGCGGGCAGTGTCTCCAGCTTGAAATCTGCGATCTTGACGATGATGCTGGTTTGCGCACGGATATCTGCAATCAGTGTATCCAGTAGTTGCCCCATGCCGAATTTTTTAGCCTGATGAATGCGGTCGCAAAATCCGGCCGCATAGTCTGGCAGCGGTACGCAATGGCGGCGCAATTTTTGCGGCAAGGATTTCAGCAGCAGATGAATTTTTTCTTTCAGCATACCGGGCACGAGCCATTCGGCGCGTGCGGCTGACACCTGATTCAGTACATACAAGGGCACCGTCAGCGTCACGCCGTCGCGCACAGCACCTGGCTCGAAGTGATAGCTAAGCGACATTTCCATGCCTGCCTGTCGCATCTGCTTTGGGAACAAGTCCGTCGTAATGCCTGCCGCCTCATGACGCATCAGGTCATCACGACTCAGGTATAGCAGCTTCGGCTCCTGTTTGCTGGCTTGCCTGTACCAGTGTTCGAAATCGACCGCATTACAAATAGTTTCAGGAATGCCTTTGTCGTAAAACGCAGCGATTAATTCTTCATCGACCAGTACATCAAGACGGCGTGATTTGTGCTCCAGGTTCTCGATCTCGCGAATCAGTTTCTGATTATGTGCAAAGAATGGCGCTCGGGTCTCGAAGTCACCTTCGACAAGCGCACTGCGAATGAAGATCTCCCGCGCCTCATCAGGATTGATCTTTCCGTAGTCAATGCGGCGCTGACTGTAGACGACCAGCCCATACAATGTGGCGCGCTCATACGCAGAAACTTGTCCGCTTTTCTTTTCCCAACGGGGATCACCATAGGATTTTTTCAGCAGATGTCCGCCAACTTTTTCCAGCCAGTCGGGCTGGATATTCGCGATCGTGCGGGCGAACAGGCGCGATGGATCGACCAGCTCGCCCGCCATCACCCAGCGACCCGCCTTCTTCCCCAGAGAAGAACCCGGCCACAGATGAAAACGAATCCCGCGTGCACCGAGGTAATGTGGCTCCTCATCCCCCTTGTAACCAATA
>JACCDH010505541.1_pt1 | contig 16347 bp, 14 predicted proteins | sample 7442481 | NCBI WGS metagenome assembly JACCDH01 (sample SAMN15323433, study PRJNA562643) | freshwater metagenome | isolation source: river surface water | place: USA:Blue River Watershed | collected 2017-08-15
ATGATGGTAAGACCAATGAACTTGGTGGTGTACCCATGCAAACCTGGCACCATCGTATTTTAAATACGCTTCAAAAACACAAGATTAAGGCTATCATGTTTGTGGCCGGACATAACAAACGCACGGTGAATGGAAAGTATGTATTAAGCACGTGGAATAACGAAGGTCATTACTTGGCTAATCACACCCTAAATCATCCCAATTTTAATGAGGAAGCCACCACGCTAGATACCTATAAGCGCGAATTGTTGGCAAACGATGCATTAATCAAACAATACAGTAACTACATTAAGTTGTTTCGTTTCCCTTATTTAAAAGAAGGTAATACGCCTGAAAAGGTAAATGGGTTTCGTTCTTTTCTTCAACAACAAGGATATCGCCATGGTCATGTAACCATTGATTGTGCCGATTGGTATATTGATTCTCGTTTGCGTAATCGCTTGTTAGAAAACCCACAAGCAGATATAAGCGGATTTAAAAAATACTACATCGAACATATTTACGACCGCGCAATGTACTACGATTCTATTGCGTTTGTGCTTACCGGTCGTCACATCAATCACTCTCTTTTATTACATCATAATTTAGCTGCCGCTTTTTTCTTAGATGATTTGATCGCTCATTTTAAAGTGAAAGGATGGAAGGTAATTGATGCACATAAAGCATACGAGGATAAAGTGTATCAAACCCTAACACAAACCAGTCCGGCAGGAGAGAGCCTCACGTGGAGCATGGCGAAAGAGTCGGGTAAGTTTGAAGGACAACTTCGTTATCCGGCCGAAGGAGATCAATATGAAAAAGAAAAGATGGATGCTTTAGGACTATAACTTAAAAAGCCCTTGCGGGCTTTTTCTATACTCCAAATTGAGTGAGGTGATGGTCGAGATGCTTGTAGAACATATTATTCCATTCTTGCCCGGTTAATACTCCGAAAGAATGTGACTCTTTACCTTCGAAATAATTTTGTCCTAATTCTTGAGTTTTATTAATGTGGTTGATTAGGCGTTGTTTTTCAGTGACAAAATCTTTATCGCTTTTAATCAAAAACTCGGGTGCAGTTGGACTTCCTTTTTTATATGGTTTCTCGTTTACTACGAGCGGTTTTACCAATAGTTTTAAAATGAAACGTTTAAACGCATTTGGCTTAGGATGAATGTTTTCATAAACAAGTTCGTAGGTAACATTGCAATGAGCCAACATTTGCGCTACATCCATTTTACCCCATTGTGGAGTGGTGTTTGACGATAGCTTCTCTATACGCGCAATTAATTCATTTTTATCCGTGGTGTTGAATACGCTTTTCATACATAATTGTTTTGGTGCAAGGTAAGTAAATCACTTAAAATTATGACACCCAAATCTTGATAGAGGTATTCTATTAAATGGGGTAAAAAATGCATATTTGTGCTTCATGCGCAATGTACCTAAATATGCAGTTTCTGTTATGGTGTTGGTAGTAGTTTCGGCTATTACCTTCTTTAATTTGCGTTGTGGCGATTCCAATTCCTCCACCGAAAAATTAACGTATCTCAATCACCACGATACGGTAAGTTATGTGGGCATGGATGCTTGTCGTGCCTGTCACAACAGTATTTACGAATCGTTTATTCAAACAGGTATGGGGCAATCATTTAATGTGGCCTCTCGTCAAAAATCAGCTGCAGAGTTTGGTAAACATCAAGTGGTGTTTGATAAATGGAATAACCTGCATTACTATCCATTTTGGAAAAAAGATTCCATGTACATTATGGAGTTTAGGTTGCAAGGGAAGGATACGGTTTATCAGCGCACAGAGCGTGTTGATTACATCATAGGCAGCGGCCAACATACCAACTCACATATGATGAATGTGAATGGATACATTTACCAATTGCCACTTACTTGGTATGCGCAAAAACGTAAATGGGATTTACCTCCCGGTTTTGAAAATGGACAAAATCCTCGATTTACCCGAGCCATTGGCGTGGAGTGTATGAGTTGTCATAATGCCATGCCAACATTTGATTATACTAGTGCCAATAAATTTGAATCAATTCCCAAAGGAATTGATTGCGAACGTTGTCATGGTCCGGGAGAATTGCACGTGCGCGAAAAAGCGCAAGGCAACTTGGTAGATACGGCAACCCAAATTGATTACACCATTGTGAATCCGAAGAAGCTTTCTTGGGAGTTGCAAATTGATGTGTGCCAACGCTGCCACTTGCAAGGGAACGCGGTGTTAAAAAATGGAAAGCAGTTCACCGATTTCAGACCCGGTAAAAAGTTGAGTGACTACATCGATATTTATATGCCTAAATATGAAGGCAAGGAAGATGAGTTTATCATGGCATCGCATGCACAGCGTTTACAAATGAGTAAATGTTTTGGTAGCACAGAGCAAGCAACGAAACTTACTTGTATCTCATGCCACAATCCGCACGTTAGTGTGAAGGTTACCGGTACACAGATATTCAACAAAACGTGTAACAACTGCCATAACGAGAGAAAACAAAATCAGTGTACGGCTCCTGAAAATGCGCAGGCTGCGGTTCAGTTTAATTGTACAAAATGCCACATGCCTAAATCAGGTACTATTGATATTCCACACGTGACTGTAACGGATCACTGGATTAGAAAACCTGCAACCAAAGCAGCCAAAGAAACGCTTAAAAAATTTGCGGGTATATACTGTATTAATAACAAACAAAGCGATGTATTTACACGTGCACAAGCTTACATTTCTTACGTAGAAAAGTTTAGTGCTGAAACCATCAATTTGGATAGTGCTGAGTTTTACCTCAAGCAAGTGAACAACGACCAACAAGAGGTGCGTATTCATTTGTCATATATCAAACAAGATTACGCAGCTATTCGCAAACTGGCTGCCCAAATTAAACCTGCCGAGCAAAACAATGGTTGGTTATGCTACCGTGTGGGTAGAGCATATGCTTTAAATAATGCGCATGAATTGGCAAAAGCTTGGTATAAACAAGCGGTAAACCTCGCACCAAACAATCTGGATTTTATGAATGCACTTGGAGGAGAATTGGTAGAACTGAATGAGATGGAAGAAGCGAATAAGGTATTAATGGCTAGTTTAACTCGCAATCCAAAACAAGCAGAACCGCTAACTAATATGGGTTTTATGTATGCCAAGCAACAACAGTTTAATGAGGCGTTGGCATATTACAACAAAGCGCTTAAACTTGATCCCGATTACGAGCAGGCTTTATTAAACAAAGCAGCAGTTTGTATGGCAACCAACAATAAGAAAGCGGCAAAAGAATTGGTTCAACAGGTGTTGAAACGCAATCCGAATCAAACTATGGCTAACCAATTGCTCGATTACTTGAAATAAACATGGGAAGTAAAAAACGAAAATCTACTAAGCAAACTTGGTTCATTGTCATCGGTGTGTTGGCTATTTTAGTATTGGCTGCGGGAATTAAATTGTATGAGGATGTATTGGCGGCTAATGTAAATCTATCTGCCAACGAGAAAGGATATGTGTATGTGCACACACATCAAACGTTTGATGAGAATATGCAAACGTTGCGTGAATCAGGTTTATTACACAATACCGATGCATTTATTCGTTTGGCAAAATTAACCGGGTATAACGATATGATTAAGCCCGGTAAATATGAAGTAAATCAAGCCACCAACAACTTAGAATTGCTCCGTATGTTGGTTAGTGGAAGACAACAACCTTTTGATGTTGTTTTCAATTACGCACAACGCCATGATGATTTAGTAACTTTTTGGAGTACCAAGTTAGAAGCGGATAGTTTTGAACTGAGGACGTTGTTAAGCGATTCATCTTTTTGTGATAGCCTAGGTTTTACTCCGGCAACAAGCATAACTATGTTTATGCCCAATACTTACAATTTTTATTGGAATACATCAGCTCGCAAACTCATTGCTCGTATGTATGAACAGTACACTAAGTTTTGGTCAGACACTACACGAATTCAAAAGTTAGCAGCATTGGAGTTAAGCAAAGATGAAGTAACTACCTTGGCTGCTATTGTGCAAAAGGAAACGTATAGGAGTGATGAGATGCCTGTGGTTGCGGGTGCATATCTAAATAGATTGCGAAAAGGGATGCCATTGCAAGCCGATCCTACGATTATTTATGCCATGAATGATAACAGCATTAAGCGCGTGGCGGGAAAAATGTTAGAGGTAGAATCGCCATACAATACCTATAAATACAAGGGATTGCCTCCCGGACCAATTTGTGTACCTTCAACTAAAGCCATTGATGCCGTTTTAAATTACACAAAACATACCTACATTTACTTTTGTGCCAAGGAGGATTTCAGCGGATACCATAACTTCGCTACCTCGTTTGCACAACACCAACAAAATGCCCGCAAATACCAACGCGAGTTAAACAAGCGAGGCGTAAAGTAAACACCTAATCAGTATCACGTGAAAAAACAAATTACATACCTACTTCGATACATTGCCTTTTGGATGGTATTATTTACCCTCATGAGAGGTTTCTTCGTTTTGTTCAATGGAAAGTTGGCCTCAACCGTTCCTTATAGCGAGTTAGCACAGGCTTTCTTATATGGATTGCGCCTCGATTTATCAGCAGCCGGATACATAACTGTTTTTCCTCTGCTTATGTTGGTTTTAGCGCACTTTATGCCGGCCTTTTGGTTAAGCCGCATCACTTCAGTGTACAATATTCTGATGGTAGTAGGTGTATGTATCCTCTCTGTTATCGATGCACAGTTGTATGAGTTTTGGGGACAAAAATTAAATGCCTATGCATCATCTTTTGCTAAGTTTCCAAAGGAGATGCTAAGCTTTAGCAGTGGAGTGGCTATTGGAAAACTCATTTTCTTTGGACTGCTCATGTACTTCCTGGTATCCATCATTTATGATAACATGGTGTTGAAGCTAAGAGAGGGAGTAGGGCAGAAAGTAAATCCACTTGCCGAAATTGGTTTATTCGTAGTGAGTGCAGCATTGTTGTTTTTAATGATACGAGGAAGTGTGGGTATGTCGCCCATGAACCAAAGTTTTGCCTACTACAGTGATAAACCTTTTTGTAATCATACGGCTGTAAATACTACTTGGAATTACTTAGCTACGTTGTTTGATAACACGGAGGACGAAAAAAAAAATCCCTATAGTTTCCTACCTCAACCTGAAGCAGATGCATTAGTAAGCGAAACTTTTGCGCAGCAAGCTACACCTCAAATCAGTTGGACTAATCAACCCAAACCTGATGTGTTGCTTATTATTTTAGAAGGTTGGACAGCAGATGTAGTTGGTGCAGTTGGAGGACAGGCAGATGTTACTCCTAATTTAAATGCATGGGCTAGTCAAAGTTTGATATACGCGAATTTCTATGCAAACGGAAATAGAACCGATAAAGGTTTAGCCTCCATTATCAGTGCACAACCGGCATTAGCAAAAAGTTCTATCATCAATAAACTACAAAAGTTTAGTCAATTACCTGCGCTTCCTAAAAGTTTAGCCACGTTGGGTTACCACAGCAAGTTTGTGTATGGTGGCGAAGCCGAGTTTGCTAACATGAAAGCATATTGGGTAAACAGCGGCTATCAATCCATTGTAGATATTCATCAGTTTAACAAAGCTATTTTACCCGAAAGTTGGGGTGTGCAAGATGATGCATTGTATGAAAAATTATTAAGTGAATTTAGTACCACACCATCACCTAAATTTGTAACAGCATTAACGCTTAGTAGCCACGAACCTTATAAAGTACCTCATACCAGCCAATTTACCGGACAAACACAAGGAGATTTATACCGCAATTCGGTTCATTATGCTGATGCCTGTTTAGGACAGTTTTTGCAGCAAGCAGTCACACAACCTTGGTACAATAACACGCTTATTGTAATCATGTCCGATCATGCACACCAAGAGCCATTAAACAGAAGTCAATTTGAACCGGCACGTTTTCATATCCCTTGTTTTATTACCGGAGGAGCACTTCAACATACTTTGCGTGGGGTAAAGGTTACGAAGTTGGCACAACAAACAGATGTGGCAGTTACTATCATGCATCAATTAGGTTTGCCCAACAATACCTATAAATGGGGTAAAAACTTACTTGATACGTTACCTGAAAATGGATTGGCAACCTACACCTTCGATGATGGAATTGGTTACCTCACGCCAAAAGGTTTTGTAGTATTTGATGCACAAGCCAAACGCATTATTGCCAAACAAACCAATCAAGAGGAATTACTCACCAAACAAGCACGCGCCTATCAACAAACCTTTTACCAAGAATACTTGCAACGATGAGTTCACGCACCGAGTTATTTCAAAATAAAGAATTCAATTATTTTATCACCACGCGGGTAGCACTAACCATTGCGCTTCAAATACAAGCCGTAATTGTAGGCTGGCATATTTATAAACTCACACAAGATCCATTATCACTTGGTTTAATTGGTTTGGCTGAAGCTATACCGGCACTGAGCATTGCCTTATATGCCGGACATGTTGCTGATATCAGTAGTAAGCGAAAGATTTTAGTAAACAGTGTATTGGTGTTACTGTTCTGTTCCCTCGGATTAACCTTAACTAGTAGCGATTTATTCATTTTTGGTTTTAGCGAGCGTTGGAGTGTAAATGCCATGTATGCATTTATCTTTTTAAGTGGATTTGCACGTGGTTTCTATGCGCCTGCAGGGTTTAGTTTTATCGCACAATTAGTTCAAAAAGAACAACTCGTTAAAGCCTCTACACTAAATAGCAGTGCGTGGCAAATAGCCGCCATATTTGGTCCGGCCTTAGGCGGATTGTTATATGCTTGGTTAGGCATTACGCTCACCTTTGGTTTTGTTTTGGTATTTACGGTAACCGCATTGTGGTGTATTACTCGCATCAAACCAAAACCTATTGTAAGCAAAATGGGAAACGAAACCATTGCACAACGCTTGCGTGTGGGTATTAGCTATGTGTTTAATAACAAAGTTATTTTAAGTGCAATCAGCCTCGATTTATTTGCCGTGTTGTTTGGAGGAGTAGTGGCTTTGTTACCGGTTTTCGCTAACGAAATTTTGCAAGTTGGTCCGCAAGGATTAGGCTTTATGCGTGCTGCGCCATCACTTGGAGCCAGCATAACGATGCTGTGGTTATCATTCCGCAAACCCTTACACAAACCCGGAGTGGTATTGTTATTTTGCGTAGCTGCATTTGGTTTATGCATGATTGGTTTCGCACTCAGCACATCATTTTTATTGTCGTTGTTCTTGCTGTTTTTAAGTGGTGCGTTTGATAGTGTAAGTGTGGTAATACGTGGTAATATTTTACAACTGCAAACACCCGATGAAATGCGTGGACGTGTATCCGCGGTGAATACCATGTTTATTGGCTCATCAAACGAAATAGGTGCTTTTGAAAGCGGCCTAGCTGCACGTTTATTAGGCACTGTTCCATCGGTAGTATTTGGTGGTTGTATGACGTTGTTGGTGGTGGGCATCACCACTTTTAAAGCACCACAACTCAAGCAATTTGCCTACCCAAAAGAGGAAGAGTGATTGGAGGAAAATGAAAGTATTAATGAAACCGTAAAAAATTATATCATGAATAAGAAAATTTTTGTACTCATTTTAAGCGCTATTGATATCTCATGTAATCGTTCCTCTGTGCAATCCAAAAGTGATTTGTTCTTCTTCGATGCAACAGGAAATGTAAAAGAAATTGCCTACATATACGAGACTGTGTTTGGAGGAAACGAAGAAACAATAGCGTATTGGTATGAACATCCTAACTCTGAAATGTTTGTTTCCGGAAAGAGAGCTTATTTCAACTCCAATGGTCGCTTAGTAAAGTTTGATTTGCCTCAATCTCCTTATACTAATCCTCCGGCTGAAGCGAATATTGAAAGATTCGAGGATAGTATTCAGATTGAAATAAAAACAAGAATTCAATTGTTTAACGTGAAGATCTCGCTAAATAATGCTGTATTACACTATTATCACTCTGATTCTATATTTGGTACTGAATCACCTAATGATTATGAAGCAACTTTTATCACCGATAATAATTTTCATGTTCCAAAGGAAATTAAGTATGATGACTTGAGGATAGGCGGTGCTTTTGAGAGAATAAAAGGAAATAACGGTAAAGATAGTGTTATTATTTATCGCTCCGCGAATGATGAAATTACAGGAAAGATATTCTATATCAGATATGATTCTGTTGGTAACTGGAGAGAACGAGCAATTTTGTACTACTTACCCGATAAGAGATCAAGGGTAAAACTAGATAGAAGAGAAATTGTGTATTTCGAGGAGTAAATACATGCTGTAATGTATCAATTAGCCCTCTACTCTCATTAGTTAAAGCTAAGGTTTTACCTGTATCTGTTTTCGCTTTGCTAGCTAATGATTGAGATATATTTGTCTTTAGAATGTTAATATTTTGCTGCGCAGCAAGATGGCTGTTATGTGCCTAACCAAAAATTACTTCGGCTTTTTATAACTCTTACAAAAACTACTGATTTGGCATTCGGTACATTTAGGGTTGCGCGCTAAGCAAACATAGCGGCCATGTAAAATCAACCAGTGGTGTGCACGTGCTACGTATTCTTCAGGAATATGTTTAATCAATTGTTCTTCTGCTTGCTTAGGTGTTTTAGCATTTAGTGTTAATCCTAAGCGAGCACTCACTCTAAACACATGCGTATCAACAGCCATAGCCGGTTGGTTATAAATAACCGATGCAATCACATTTGCTGTTTTACGTCCAACACCCGGTAACTTCACCAACTCATCAATTTGCTCCGGCACCTCACCTCCAAAATCGGCCAATAGCATTTGCGCCATACCAATTAAGTGTTTGGTTTTATTATTGGGGTAACTAATGCTGCGTATATACGGAAATAAGGTATCGAAATCGGTAGCGGCCAATTTTTGTGGCGTTGGAAATACACGAAACAATTCAGGGGTTACCATATTCACACGTTTATCAGTGCATTGCGCGGATAGGATTACGGCTACCAATAATTGAAACGGATTTTCGTAATACAACTCGGTTTCCGCCTCGGGTTGATTGGTACTGAAATACTCGATAAAATGTTGGTAACGCTCTTTACGATTCATGCCGCAAAATAATGATTAATTTTAAGTTACTGATATTTGTTTTGTATTACTTAAAGTTATTTACAATATTCGAGGTTGTTCCTCATGATTAATCTGCCTAACCTTGTACTTGTTATTTGGTGATGTAATACTTGGCAACTAAGTATGCTCCAATCCAGAGTAATCCTTTAATGAGGAAAAACACAAAGCCCATCCAACCAAGGCGTTTAAGCCAGTCTTTAAGGCTACGTTTTGGAGGCATAAAGGGTGGGGTAGTGTTGCTCATATAATGGTTGTATTCTTTTGCAAGGTATCAATCAAAAGCCAAAAAACAACGTTAAACCACCATATAAATCAATATGAAAACAACCATTAATCGCATTGGCTTAAATCAGGATGATTGTGCCAAATTAGCCCAAGAGTTAAATACCTTACTATCGAACCTGCAAGTGTTTTACATGAACGCTCGCGGTTTTCATTGGAATATTAAGGGGGAGAAGTTTTTTGAATTACACCTGAAGTTTGAAGAATTATATAATGATTTGGTACTGAAAGTAGATGAAGTAGCCGAACGTATTCTTACATTAGGATTCACACCGGTGCATGCGTACACCGATTATTTAACTACATCAACCATAAAAGAAATTAAACAAGTGAGTGATGGGAAAACTGCTGTTGCTCATGTGTTAGATGCCTTTACACAACTGTTATTGGTAGAACGTAACTTACTTCAACTAAGTGGCGAAGCAGGCGATGAAGGAACCAATGCATTGATGAGCGACTACATTCGCGAACAAGAGAAATTAGTTTGGATGTACAGTGCATACTTAAATCACTAACCAACAAGATGACTACACACAAAAAAGCCCCGAGGTTCATCTCGGGGCTTTTTTTATTTTAAACCAGTTTTGTGTTTTACCACACTGTCTAACAATAGTTGTTTAAAGTCGTTAAGTGGAATCATATTCGGGCCATCGCTTAAGGCATTGTCCGGATCTTCGTGTACTTCAAAAAAGAAACCATCCACACCAACAGCTGCAGCCGCACTGGCTAAGTAAACGGCATATTCGCGGTTACCGCCACTTTTACCTCCCATACCACCGGGTTTTTGTGTACTATGTGTTACATCCATACACACCGGATAACCAAAGGTTTTCATGTCGATTAAGTTTCTGAAATCAACCACTAAGTTGTTGTAGCCAAACATGGTACCACGTTCGGTTAGTATAATTTGTTTGTTGCCTGTGCTCTCTACTTTTCTCACCGCGTGCACCATATCCACTCCTGATAGAAACTGTGCTTTTTTGATATTCACCACACGGTTTGTTTTACCACACTCTATCAATAAATCGGTTTGGCGACAGAGGAATGCCGGGATTTGCAATACATCAACCACAGGAGCGAGTTCCTTAGCTTGCCAGCTTTCGTGTACATCGGTAGTAACCGGTAAACCAAAAGTGTCTTTTACTTTTTGTAAAATGCGTAAGCCTTCACTCATGCCATGTCCGCGGTAACTATCTACTGAGGTACGATTTGCTTTATCAAAAGAAGCTTTAAACACATAAGTAAGGTTTAACTCTTCAGCTATTTTCGAGATTTTTTCGGCCAAGTTCATCACCATCGTTTCATTTTCGATGATACATGGACCCGATAATAAGAAGGTGTTATTTTTTAACTGTTCGAATAATGTCATGCCACAAAGGTAGCATAAACTCACCAAAGTTTAGCCCACACTTGCAGGTCGTTGTACTTGCCGTTCTTAAACTCGTAATCGCGAAGGGTACCTTCCAATTCAAAGCCTAATTTCTGCAATAGTTTACAACTATCGGTATTCTCCGGTTCTACCTCAGCCGATATACGGTGAAGCAATAAGGTATGTTGTGCCACATGTAAAATGGCTTGCAATGCTTCGCTGGCATAACCTTTACCCCAAAATTCAGGAAACAACCAATAACCAATCTCTGCTTTATGGTGAGTGCGATTAATAAAATAAATACTGAATACACCCATAAACTCGCCATACGTAGAACTCACCACCCAATAATGTCCGGTGCCATTTTCGGTATTGGTTTTATACCATTCCATTTGTGCAGCAGTAGCTTCAAATGTAGGGTAAGTTAAATCGAAGTAACGGGTAACCTCCGGATGCGAAAATCCTTTGAAAACCCATTCTTGATCATGGTCTTGAACAGGTCTAAGCACCAAGCGTTCGGTATATAAAGTAGGTGTGTGCATGCTTACCAATTATCTCGTTTAAAATGGATAAGGCGCATACGCGGATTGAAACTAATGGTGAAAATGATGGAGTGACGTTTTCTGCTAAACGTATATCGTTCGGTAAAATCCCACTCATGAAAGCTCTTGGCCAAATAGTCATCTTTAAACTTAAATGAACTAGAGTCGAAAATGAAATTGGAGTTTTGCTTGATGGAAGAAAGAATATCCTTAAAGTCTTCGGGGCTTGTTTGTATCAATCCGGTAACGGTGTATTCATCCATTAAGTCGGGGTAGGTGTATTGCTTGTATAAAAATGTTCCCGAGTTAGGAAACGGATATCCGGTGTGTTGTTCGAACTGATTTTTGTAGGAATATTCTAACGGAAAAAAATCGGTGTATGAGGAGAATAAAGCCCATACAATAGACAACGATAAAATGGAGATTCCACTTTTTATCCAACCGCTTTCGCGCAACCACATAAACACCATAAAGGCCACGCCTACCGGTGTTAATTTAGTGATGAGAAAAAATAGAATCTCAAAAATCATGAACGATTCATGCTATAAATTTGAACAATACCTTCCAGTTTACCTTTGGCATCAGCCACCAGCAGCGAAGTAATTTTGTGCGCATTCATCAACTCCTCCGCTTCAGCCATCATCATGGTTTTAGAAATGGTTTTTGGTTTTTGAGTCATGATGTTTTTAGCCGTTAACGAAAATAGCTTGGACGTATGTTTGTCCATAGCCCTGCGTAAATCACCATCGGTAATGATGCCCGTAATTTTTTGCTTATCAACCACCACAGCTAAACCTAATCTGCCACTGCTCATGGTGTGTATCACTTGTTGTATAGAGTCGGTTATTTTTACTACAGGAAGTTTATCTTTAAACATGCAGCTTTCAACAGTAGTTAATAGTTTTCGGCCTAAACTACCACCCGGATGAAACTTGGCAAAATCTTCCGGTTTAAAGTTGCGCGCTTTCATCAATGCAACGGCTAAGGCATCACCCATAGCCAAGGTGGCAGTGGTTGATGAAGTAGGTGCTAACTCTAACGGACAAGCCTCTTTGTATACTTTAACATTTAAGTGAAAATCGGAATGCTTAGCTAAAGTAGAGAATGGATTACCACTCATGCCAATTACTTTTATTTTAGCCGCTTTGATGTAGGGAATTAACTTCAGTAATTCTTCTGTTTCGCCACTATATGAAATAGCCACTACCACATCATCTTTTTTGAGCATACCTAAGTCGCCATGAAACGCCTCTACCGGATGCATAAACATACTAGGTGTTCCTGTACTGGCAAGCGTAGCCGATATTTTAGCCCCCACTAAACCCGATTTCCCTACTCCGGTTATTACCAAACGTCCTTTACTATGGAGCACAGCATCCACCGCACCATTAAAGTGATTGTCTAATTGTTTACTCAAATCAGCCAATGCTTTGGCTTCTATAGCAAATACTTCTTTTGCGTAAGCAAGGTAGTTAGCTTTACTTTTCATGTTAGGCAAATGTAAACTTTTGCAAAGTTACTTTTACTTAGAAATAGCCATTATTTCTTGCCCACAGGATAAATGATTTATCGTTGTTCTGTATTTGTAGTTTATTGGAGAGTCTTTGCTTGCGTTTTTTCAGTGCTTCAATACTGATGTATAATTTTTCTGCGATATGATCATTACAAGTCTCGAAGCAAATGAGGTTAATTAATTTAACATCATCAATATTTAAAACAAAAGAAGGTATTTTATAAGTAGTAATATCGGATAGGTCAAAAACAAGTGAACCAATTGTTGGAATTTTTTCCGCAGAGATACATCTATGAATATTGTAATTCATAAGAGGAGAAATATACTGTTGATAGTCAAATTTTGTAATTGCAATAACAATAGGTTTGACGCTCAATGAATTCAACTGACCAAGTTTTTCAAGATGGTCAGGTATTGGCTCCAGCGCATTCACAATGACTATAGATACATCTTCATCTAGTTGTGCGGTGTTTAAATCAGAGATACAGCTCCAACATCTCAATATGCGTACGAAATTGGTTTGTGTTAATACATTTTTAATTACCTCGCATTGATGTCCGGTATCAATTATCACGGCTGTGAGGGGTTTAGATAGTGGTTGAGTAGATGGTTTCATTTGGAGTAGAAGTAGTTACTAATATAGATAAAGATATTTTAAAAAAAGCGTTTCATTAAAATTTACATGTAAGTGTACTCAGTTGTCCCTTTTGGAACTACTTATTAACCACTAGGGTTGTGTTAGTTTCTAGAAATTCGATGAACCTTAATTTAAGTTTTATGAAAAAAATAATCTACCTATCAGGTGCTCACCCAATGTGGTCGAATCACCTCCTCTCCAAACTCATTTACGTATCCTGTTTATTACTCTGTCTTTCCGTCAATGTTTGGGCACAAAATGCAGGTTCAGGAACTAATGGACCCATTACAGTGAATTCCACTGTAACTACAGATGACACCCGTGCTGCGGTAACTGACATTGTTTTCAATACATCGGATGTAGACATTACTCTTGACCCCGGAACTATGGTTGGTTCATGGTCTGGTATTTCAGGTAAAAGGGTTTTAGTAATAATCATGGCAAAAACAGGTGCTAGCCCTACCAGAAATTGGCAAATAATGCCAGTTACAGGTTGGAACAGTACAACAAGCACAATAACGATTTCCATGTTTCCTCATACCAATTGGCCAAGTGGTACTTTGAATCCATCAACGTGTAAAATGCAAGTTATTGAGGTTAAACAATACACTAATGTTACCATAAACAGTGGTGGTGTATTAACCTGCGCCCCATGGGATGGGAACACCGGTGGAGTAGTTGCTTTTTTAGCTAGTAGTAACCTTACTATAAATAGTGGTGGTTGGATTGATGTATCAGCAAAAGGGTTTTTCAATGCAAACAATGGTGGCTTTGGCGGAAATTTCGGAACCGGAGGTGCTGCTCCTGCTGCTCAACCCGGAATTGATGGAGCTGATGGTAACAATGGATCTGCTTATGAATATGATGTTCGTTCCCCGGGTCAACCCATTAGTCCTTTACCTAATTTATCAGGAGGTAATGGAGGCACCGGTGGTTTGAAAGTAAAAGGCGATTGGGGTTGGCCGGGTGGAGACCGTGGAACGCGTTTAAGTTTACCCGCACCGCAACCACCAAAATTATTAATGCTTGGAAATGCCGGAGTACAAGGCCGTGGAGGCCGTGGTGGCGATGGTGGAGGTAGTGGTGGTAACGGTGGAAATGGAGCGATGATTATAGGTGGTTTTGGAACAACTGGCACTTCTGGTACAGGATCATCTAATGGTGGCCAAGGAGGAGATGGCGGAAAAGGTGGTGGTTTAATAATAGTGTTAGCAAATACTATTACTATTCCTCACTCTAGCCAATGTGTAAACATAAGTGGGAGTAATGGAAATGTTGGCAGTAATGGAACCGGTATTGGAGGACAAGCCGGAGATGGTGGAAATGGCGGAGATGGTGGATGTAAGAATGGGTTTCAAGAATATATTGGATATGGAGGATTGGGTATAAAAGGTCAACGAGGCAATGGTGCTGCTGGAGGCGATGGTGGAGGAGGTGGAAGCATTGGTAGTTTTTCTATTCGATGCTTGTCCCCTAATACCAATCCTCTCGTGAAAAGCACACATGTTACTTATCAAAAAGGAAGTGGTATGCCTGGTGGATTAGGACAACCGGCCTATGCTATTCCGGCAAATGATGGGGTGGATGGAAACCTGAATGATCCATCTTCGTGTGCACCAAACAACGCAAAACCGGGTACTAAACGCATTTACGATGTTTACCATTGCTCTGCATTAGAGGCTTATCGGGTACTAGCAGATATGGATTGGGCACAAGACAGAGGCTATTACATTGAATATAGAAAATCGAACGGGCAAGGTACATGCAAAAAAAGTCCTTTTAATCGATTTGATATGCAAGATACAGACTACTACTGCTTATACTTTAAGTGCAGTAAAGTGATAATGGCCTTTGAACCGGCTGATACTAACCTAATACCTGTAATCAGATTCAACCCATTAACAGGATATTCCGGCCCGGCTTATTATGAGCAAAAGCATAATATTTATTGGGCTAAGTTGGATGACCCCGGAGCAGCACCTGGTGCCTCATGCTTAAGCGTGCACCAATCTTTTGAAATAGATATTAATACCCCTTTGGTATCTATGCCCTCCGTTACTTCAATTTCTACTTCCGGCTTCTTTGGCACTCCTGCAAAACAATATGATTTCGGATATGTAGATTTTGGAACCAGTGTTGGAAGCATTCATAAATACAGGTATTACGATTTACCTGCATACACGCAATTAGGTTCAGGCCTGTTAGGATTTAAAGCCGCTGGTGCATACGGGTGCCAAAAAGCATGTGTCGATACCTTGTTCAGGTGGGATTGGGTAATTTATGCAGGTTGTGGAAGACCAAGTGATGGAGAAGGGGGACCAGGTAGTTTTCCATCATACGGCACTTATGAAATTCCTCCACGTATTCCATACGATCCATCTTTGTGGGATAATCCGGAGAATGGTAAAGATGGAGATAACGGACAAGATGGGGATGAAGATGATTCGTATTTTGAAGGAGGAGATGTTGGTAGTGGTGGTGATGACGAACCTGAAGCTCCGGTTTATTCAGGATTAAATAAGCTATCAAATAAAGGAACACATGTAAGCCTCACACCAAACCCGGCAGGTCAGGAAGTGTACCTTAATTTTTCAGCTAGCCATTTAGGAGGGGCATTGCAAATTAAGATAACAGATATTACCGGTAAGGTTTTACTTACGCAACAACTAAACACTAAAAAGGGGCAAGTTGAGTCAATAAATATCCAACAGTTATCAGAAGGTACTTATTTCATGCAGGTGAGTAGTAAAAATTTCACCGAAATGCTTAAATTCGTTAAGCAGTAAAATGTAAAACAAAGGGGCTGCAAAGCCCCTTTGTTATGTAGTTATGTTTCAAAAGTCAGCCTATATTCTAACACTAATCCTTTGCACGTTTACCTTACATGCACAAATTAACCTTGTGCC
>JACCDH011365978.1_pt1 | contig 16344 bp, 14 predicted proteins | sample 7442481 | NCBI WGS metagenome assembly JACCDH01 (sample SAMN15323433, study PRJNA562643) | freshwater metagenome | isolation source: river surface water | place: USA:Blue River Watershed | collected 2017-08-15
TACCAACAGCGCAGCTGACAGATTCAAATCTTACAGCAATCCAGGTGGTTACTTGGTAACTTTAACTGCTACTGCTGATGGTTGTACCAACTCTGTAACTAAAATCGTTTACCAGTTCGCTAAACCAGTTGCTAACTTCGTAAAAGTAAGCGGCGACTGCTTAAACACTGAGTTCAACTTCGAAAATAACTCTACTATCGCTTTAGGTCAGTTAGGTAGCCTGTGGGATTTTGATGACAATGGCAACAAAGCCACTTTAGAGGAACCTACTTATACTTTCACCACTGCTGGTACTAAAAACGTTAAATTGAAAGTTGTTTCTGAATTTGGTTGCACAGACTCTATGATCACGCCGATCACTGTTAAACAAATCCCTACTACTAACTTCTCTTATCCGTTTGCTTGTAGCAGAACTAACACTCCTTTCACCAACACCACCAACTTAAACGGCGAAACTCTGTTAGGTTACTCTTGGAACTTCGGTGATGGTTTCACTTCAAATGCCACTAGCCCATCTAAACAATGGTTCACCATCGGTCCACGTATCGTTAAATTGAAAACTACTTTATTAAACGGTTGCTCTACTGAAGAAAGCAAGATCGTTAACGTAGGTGTTCAACCTGCTGTTAACTTCTCTGTAGAAGACAGATGTGCCGGTAGCGAAGTACCTTTCACTAACATGACTACTTATACTCAAGGTAATATCGAGTATACTTGGAACTTCGGTGATGGTAACACTTCTAAAGCAGGTGCTCCAGTTCACGCTTATAGCTCTACTGTATCTCAAACTTACACTGTACAATTAAAAGCCAGCATCGTTGGTGGTTGCGCTGACTCTATGAGCAAAACTGTAACTATCAACCCACTGCCTAGCACTTGTACTTTCGATATCACTGGTAACATCAAAGCAGCTAAAACTTCACCGCTGACTTTCACCCCAACTGGTGGTTCTACTAACAACACTTCTTACACTTGGTTAACAGGTGATGGCAACTCTATCACTTCTAACGCAACAGGTACTCAGTACACTTTCAACGCTCCTGGTAAATACTGCGTGACTATGATCGCACGTAACGATGCAGGTTGTGAGTGCTCTACTACTAAATGTATCTCTGTAACTACCGACTTAGAAAGTGCTGAAAGCATGAACAGTGCAGTATCAGTTTACCCTAACCCTAATGGTGGTATCTTCAACGTAACATTAGCTGCTGAATTAAACAGCGACATGACCGTGAATGTATTCAATACCTTAGGTGAAATGGTTAAAACCATCACTGTAAGCAGCAACACAACCAGCGTCGACTTAACTGACTTCGCTTCTGGTGTGTACGTTGTTAAAGTAATTGCAGGTAACCAAATCGCTACTAAAAAGATCACTGTTACCAGATAATCTCTGATCAGATAACTAATTAATATTAAAAGCCCCGACTGCAAAGTCGGGGCTTTTTTTTAGGACATAGGACATAGGGCTCAGGATATAGGGGGCTTGCGCCAGAGAATAATCTTGGATGTGCCAGCGGCGCTAAAGAATCATTGAATTAAGGATATGGATTTTTGATAGACAGGTCCCGCTTGCTTGCGCCAGAGGAAAGGCGCTGCGCGGGCAGGCTGGGATTGGCTAGGATTGGTGCTGGGATGGCTGGGATTTCTGATAAACATCCTATATCGATAAACAAATTATAGCCGTCGGATCTGCGATCCACGGTATGATGAGAGCGAGAATGAGAGCGAGAATGAGTATGAGAGCGAGAGTGTATGACCGTCGGGTCACAACCTAACTTAACAACATAAAAGCCAATAAACTCATCAAATAAGCAAATCCACTCATGTAGATGAACTGTACAGCAGGCCATTTCCAAGAGCCGGTTTCTCTGTATGTTACCGCCAAGGTGCTGATGCACTGCATTGCAAAGGCATAAAAAATCAATAAAGAAATTATGGTAGGTAAAGCGTACAATTTGTCTTCGCTGTTCGGACGCTTTTGTCTCGATAATACCGCCGTTAAAGTTTCTTCATCCTCCGAGTCGCCAACACTGTATATCGTGGCAATGGTACCAACAAAGACCTCTCTGGCGGCAAAACTGGTGATCAATGCAATGCCTATCTTCCAATCGTAACCCAATGGTCGGATTACTGGCTCTATCACTTTGCCTAAGTGACCGGCATAACTGTTCTCTAATTTTTCACTTTGAATCAATAATGATTTATCTGCACCCGAATAGTTACTGTACTTTTTTTCGATATTGTCGAAACTGTTACCCGGACCATAGCTGGCCAAAAACCAAAGAACGATGCTTACAATCACAATAATCTTACCGGCATTAAAAATAAAATCACCAGCTTTGTCTTTGACCGTCAAGAAGATATTTTTTAATCGAGGCTTTCTGTAATCAGGGAGCTCCAAAACGAAATAACTCTTCTGCTTTTGCTTTAATACCAGCTTGAAAATATAGGCAAATATTAATGCTACTATAAAGCCCATTAGATACAGTCCCAGTAAAATCAAACCTCGCGCATCTACCCAATTTGATTGTCGATCGTTGACAATGAGTAAGCTCACCAATAGGGTATACACAGGTAATCTGGCCGAACAACTCATTAAAGGCGTTACCAAAATTGTTATTAGACGGTCTTTCTTGTTTTCGATATTGCGTGTTGCCATGATGGAAGGTATCGCACAGGCCATACCGCCAATCAGCGGAACAACCGATTTTCCGTTTAATCCAAATTTTCGCATCAGGCGATCTGTAATAAAACTTACCCTGGTCATGTACCCTGAGTCTTCTAAGATGGCTATGAGGGCAAATAGGATGATAATTTGAGGCAGAAACACTATAACCCCTCCAATGCCTGGTATGATACCGTCTGCAAGTAATGAAGAAAAGGCCGACTCTGGCATGGTGGTTTTAACCGTTTCAGAACAGAATGCAAATAGTGCTTCTATCCATTGCATTGGATAGTCGGCCAGTTTAAAGATAAACTGAAAAATGATAAACAATGTTGCATAAAAAGCAATAAAACCATAAACAGGGTGCAGCAGAATTCTGTCAATTTTTTCTGTCAGAATTTTTTTAGGGTATTTATCTCGGTTAACAGTTTTCTCTACGATTCTATCTATCTTTTTATACCTTGAGATGGTTTCTGATGCTATGGCTTTACTGTTTTTCTCAATGTTGGCCTGATTATTTTCTTTTACCGCACTCAAATGTTCATCCAGATAGTTCCTGTAGTTCAGAAAAATCTCAGAACTTTTATTCTCTTGTTCAAAAAAGGTGGTTTGAAATGGTTTTTCAACCTTTACCAAGGCGTCCTTTAATGGCTCTATGCCTTCTTCACTTCTGGCATTAACCGGACAAACGATGACCCCTAATTCGGCAGAAAGCTGCTGGATATTAATTTCCATGCCTTTTTTCTTGGCCAAATCGGTCATGTTTAACGCCAATACAGTTGGATATCCTAAATCTGCTACTTGTGTATACAACAGTAAATTTCTGGATAAATTACCTGCATCCGCGACAAAGACAATCAAATCAATTGGATGATCGCCTGTGCGTAACAAATATTCGATGCTGATGATCTCGTCCTGTCCTTTAGGATGAATGCTGTATGTTCCAGGTAAATCAGTGATCTCAAATACAACATCTTTGTGCTTGAAATGACCGGCTTTTTTCTCAATGGTTGTTCCAGGCAAATTGCTGATTTTTTGATTCAATCCAGTTAAAGCATTGAATAAGGTGGTCTTGCCTGAGTTTGGATTGCCAACCAGTACGATATGTTTGGATGCCTGACTCAATTCAGTGAAACTTGTATCAATCTGGCTTCTTCTTTTCTTAATCCAAGGATGTATCCATTGATGTCAAAAGCAATCGGATCGCCCAATGGCGCCACATGCAGTAACTTAATGGCATTGCCTTCAAAACAGCCCATCTCTATGAGCTTGTTCTGTAAATCACTGTACTCTACCAGCGTTATTCTTGCACTTTCACCTTTCTTGAGTTCACTCGCATTCATAAACAGGGTCGCAATTTAGAATATTTCTAAATAATATAAGGGAATTTTTTTGCTTTTTTTACTGATAAAGAACATAAACGCTTACTTGATGTTCTGCTTGAAAATGACTAAATTCGCGAACCAATTCAAAATGGATACTAATAGAATCACCGTTGCGTACGGAGATGGCATAGGCCCCGAAATCATGACTGCCACTATCGATATTTTAAATGCGGCAGGTGCAAACTTAGAGTATGATGTGATCGAAATAGGAGAGAAGGTGTACCTCTCCGGAAATACTGCTGGTATTTCTCCTGAAAATTGGCACATACTCGAAAAAAACAAAGTTTTTCTCAAAGCCCCAATTACCACGCCTCAGGGTGGTGGCTACCAAAGCTTGAATGTGGCCATCAGAAAAACCTTGGGTTTGTATGCCAATGTGCGTCCTTGTATCAGCTATGCGCCTTATGTTAGTACCAATTTTCCGAACATGGATTTGGTGATAGTGCGTGAAAATGAAGAGGATCTCTATGCCGGTATCGAGCATCAACAAACCGATGAGGTGATTCAGTGTCTTAAACTGGTGTCTGTTTCAGGTACCGAAAAAATTATTCGCTATGCTTTCGAATATGCTGTGGCCAATAACCGCAAGCATGTAACCTGCATGAGCAAAGACAATATCATGAAAATGACTGATGGGATGTTTCACAAGACATTCGATCGTGTAGCTAAAGAGTACCCTGGTATCTCTACCGACCATTATATTATTGATATCGGGGCTGCCAAATTGGCCAGCGATCCTGAGCGTTTTGATGTTATTGTGACACTCAACCTATACGGTGATATTATTTCTGATATCGCTGCTGATGTGGCTGGTTCTGTTGGATTAGGTGGCAGTAGCAATGTGGGCGAAAATTTTGCCATGTTCGAAGCCATTCACGGTTCTGCGCCTGATATCGCCGGTAAAGATGTTGCTAATCCAAGTGGTCTTATCAATGGAGCATGCATGATGCTGGTACAACTTGGTAAAGCTGAAGTGGCAGAAAAAATTCAAAACGCCTTGTTGTCAACCTTAGAAGATGGTATTCATACAGGCGATATCTACAAAGAAGGAATCAGTCAGCAAAAAGTGGGCACCAAAGCTTTTACCCAGGCTGTTATTGCCCGTCTCGGTAAAAAACCTCAACAGTTTAAACCGGTAGAACTTAATCATAACGCCAAACCTATTCAGGTAGCGCTTACGCCTAAAGCACCGGTCGATAAAAAATTAATCGGTGTGGATGTGTTCCTGGATTGGGATGAATCCAATAAAAATCCGGAAGTGCTTGGCGATTTGTTTAAATCGATTCAATCAGATTCGCTAGAGTTGAACATGATTTCAAATCGTGGTGTGGTGGTGTATCCTAATGGTCACCCTTCCACTTTCTGCACCAATCACTGGCGCTGCCGATTTACCAATAAACTTCAAAACATCGTACCTTTCTCTGAGATTTTAGAGCTGCAGAGCAAAATCGATCAAGCCAATATCAAAGTCATTAAAACTGAAAACTTATATCAGTTTGACAACAAACCTGCTTATTCTGTTTCACAGGGCGAATAATCATGGTGGATGCGCTAAAAGAGGCTTTCGTTCAAAGTGCCAATCCTATGAAGGCAGAACAAATGTCTGCTTACATGAAACACCATTTTGCTTTTTACGGAATACCGGCACCTCTGCGTAAATCCATTCAGTCTGACATCTTCTCGCTTGTTAAAATTCACACCAGTGATGAATTACTGGGTGTTGTGAACCAATTATGGCATTCGCCTCAACGCGAGTTGCACTATGCCGCTATGGAATTGCTTGCCAAATACAAAAAACTATGGAAACCTGAAGCGATTGAAGATTTTGAATGGCTTATTGTTACCAATTCTTGGTGGGATTCTGTGGACACGCTTAGCAGTCAGGTTATCGGCCCCTTTTTCAAAATACATCCTGAACTTCGTGCTGAGTACATCAACAAATGGAAGCACAGCGACAACATGTGGTTAAGACGGGTCTGTATTATCCATCAACTGGGCTATAAACACGATACGGATACCGATATGTTGACAGAAATGATACTGCTTAACAGTGAGTCGCGCGAGTTCTTTTTACAAAAAGCCATAGGTTGGGCATTACGACAATATGCTAAGTGCAATCCAGAGTGGGTGTTAAGGTTTGTAGACATACATCCGCTAAAAAATCTAAGTAAAAACGAAGCGGTTAAAAATATTCGGCTGTAATGGAAATTTTTTTCTATTTTTGTTTCGTTGAAAATTGAAGAAGAAATCAATCAAACCAAGTTCAACTCCCCTCAGGAGAAGGCAATTGTAAATATTATATTTACGGCTAATGCTATTGAGGATGCTTTTAAGAAAGCGCTCAAAATGTATGATATCAGTTTGCCTCAGTACAATGTGCTGCGCATCTTGAAAGGTCGTAAAGATGGCTATGCCACCTGCGGTGATTTGAAAGCTGTTATGTTGGATAAGAATCCGGATGTTACCCGTTTATGCGATAAGTTGGTACTCAAAAAAATGATTGTTCGCTCTAACAACAAAAGTAACCGTCGTCAGATCTTACTTAGAATTTCAGAAAAAGGTTTGCAAGCTTTGGATGAAATCAACCCATACTTCGCGGCAGTTAATAGTGGTTTGTCTGGTATGGATGCTGCCAGGTTGGAACAACTTTCAGACATTCTCGACGAGATTCGCGATAGCCTTAGATAAGTCGCCGTTTTTTGGTATCACTTTTGCTCATTGTATTGAAAATTCAATTACAAATGAAAAAATACGTATTCGTTGCTCTCGCCAGTTTGGCGCTCATCTCATGTGATGTTTTAAAAGTAGTAGCTACCGAGGTGCTCACCGTTCCAACCTCTACAGAAGCCGCAGGTGGTTTAAAAGATGCGCTCAAGCAAGGTTTTGGAAATGGGGTAGATGTCTTATCTGCTGCAGGTGGTTTCAATAATAATTCTGCTATCCGTATTTTGCTCCCGCCAGATGCCCAAAAAATTGCCGACAAAATGCGTACATTAGGAATGGGTACTCAGGTAGATAATGTTATCAATAAACTGAATGAAGGTGCTGAAAGCGCTGTTAAAACAGCAAAACCAATCTTTATCGATGCTGTAACCAATATGAGTTTCACCGATGCGATGGGTATATTAACAGGTGGCAAAGGTGCCGCCACTTCATACCTCAAGCAAAATACAACCACTGCGCTCACCGCAGCCTTTAAACCAAAAATTCAGGCTTCTTTAGATCAAATAGGTTTTACTGCAAACTGGACGGCTTTGGTGAACGAATACAATAAAATTCCTTTGGTTACTAAATTAAATCCTGATTTGAATGACTATGTCACCCAGAAGGCTTTAACTGCTCTCTTCAACAAAGTAGAGGAAGAAGAAAACCTGATCCGTGAAAACCCTGTAAAGCGCTCAACTGATCTGATGAAAAAAGCTTTTGCTTACGCTGATAGCAAGAAAACCACGACTCCTTAATCAAACTGTTCATACTACAAAAGAGGGCAGAGTAATCTGCCTTTTTTTATGCCTTTGTAATTTTAGCGGTTTGCTGTTTTTTGAGATATTGCAACCACTCCTGATACTTGGTAGTGGTTAATACCCTTGGGAATTTATTTTGAGAGCCAAATTTACCTTGCTCTTGCATCCAACCAATAAAAGTATCACTTGGTAATAATTCAACCTTTACTTCTTTTAAAGCATGTTTGCGCTCTGTGGCATAATCGTCGTTGATCTGACAAAGGTTGTCATCCAATAATCTGGCAACCTCATTCAGGTTAATATCTGTTCTGTCGCAGGCAATATGCCAGTGGTGGGCGTGTTTGTTGTTTTGGGTTATACCTTTAACCGTGTATTCGTTGATGGGTGTGTTCAATTGATCGCTTAGCATAGAGATAGCCGTATTCATATTGTCTACACTCAAATGCTCGCCACACAAGCTGAGGAAATGTTTCACCCTGCCGGTAATTTTAATCTCGCAATGCTCTAAGTCAACAAACTTGACTGTATCGCCAATCAAATAACGCCAGGTGCCAGAGCAGGTGCTCAATAAAATGGCATATTCTTTATCTGCTTCAACTTGTTTAATATTCAAACTAACGGCATCAGGTTTCAAATTACCGTTGTCGTCAAAATTGTCTTCATTAAATGGGACAAACTCGAAGAACATCCCATTCTTGAAATTCAAACGCATGCCGGTGGCTTCTTTTCTGGCCTGATAAGCCACAAATCCTTCTGATGCCAGATAGGTTTCGAAATACATGATGGGTTGTCCCAATAATTTATCCAAACTTTTTCTGTAAGGATCGATAGCAACACCGCCCCAAATATAGACACTGAAATTAGGCCATAAATCGTGTATCGTTTTTAAATTGTATCGCTCAATAATATTTTCAAATAAAATCTGTATCCACGCAGGTACGCCAGCTATGGCCACTACATCCCAGTTAGGAGCCTCTTCCACCATGCGGTCGATTTTGTTCTGCCAGCTTTTTTCACTTCTGATATCGTGTGAAGGTTTTGAAAAACGATCAAACCAACCTGGAACATTGCTACTGGTAATGCCACTTAAGTCACCAGCATAGGTTTTTCCCTCATCATTAAAATACAAACTGGTACTGCCACTGATCATCAAGTAATCTTTGGTCAGAAAGTCTTTGGGGATATCTGTCTTGGCAATGCTAATAATTTGACGAATACTGGCTTTGGTAATTGATTTCAACATGTCCTGAGATACAGGTATGTATTTACTGGCGCCTTCGGATGTGCCCGAACTCAATGCAAAATATTCGATTTTGCCAGGCCATGTGACATTCTCCTCGCCATTGTATGCCTTTTGCCACCAAGCATGCATGGCTGTATAATCCATTAATGGTACATGCTGTTTGTATGCTCGGTACAAAAACTTCGATTTAAGAATCTCTGAAAATTGAAATTGTTGGCCAAATGATGTGTCCTCTGCTTTTTGCAACAGTTTCTTCAAGGTCCTCATCTGATGCCTGTATGCTTTCTCCTGATTGAAGGAAAAAGGCGTCTTTAAACGCTTACCTGCATTGACAATTTGTTTGAGTATTTTTTTGCGATAACTGTTTGGCATCTTTGGTGACAAAGAAAATCAATTTTAATAGTATTTTGCTATTGATTTAATAACAATTTATAAATCAATGGGATAAGTGTGATTACTTAATGTCAAAATCAACAAAAACTTCCTCACTGGTTGGATGAGCCTGACAAGTAAGGATATAGCCTTTTTCAACTTCATCATCTTCTAATGAGAAATTCATATCCATGCTGGCTGTACCTTTGGTTAGCTTGGCTCTGCAAGTACAGCAAACGCCACCTTTACATGCAAATGGTAGGTCGGCGCCGGTTTTTAAAGCCGCATCTAAAATTGTTTCGCCGGCATATGGCAATTCCAATTGATAGGTAATGCCATCAATTTTTACAGATACTGATGCTTTAGCCTCTGTGCTGCTCTGTGTCTGAACAGCGGCTTTAGCAACACCGCCCGTCTGTGAAGGCGAACTAAACAATTCAAAGTGAATATGTTTGCTGTCAAAGTTTTTCATGGTGCAAGTGTCTTTGACAGCGTGTATCATGTCTTCAGGTCCGCAAATAAAGATCTCGGAGGTGGTTTGAAGATTGATTAAGTTCTTATCAAACAACTCTTGACATTTTTCTTTGCTAATTCGGCCATTCAATACCGGAACATCCACAGTCTCTCTGCTTAATAAATGAAAAACGGTGAATCTTTCCAGGTAAGTGTTTTTTAGAGCTTCTATCTCTTCCAGAAACATAATGGAACCGGTGTTTCTGTTGCTGTAAACCAATGTAAAAGTGCTACCACTTTCTTTAGCCAGCGTGGTTTTGATGATACTCATGATTGGTGTGATACCACTGCCTGCTGCAAACGCCAAATAGTTTTTTCTGTTATTGGCATTTAACTCGGTATAGAACATCCCCATCGGGGTCATTACGTCTAATGTATCGCCTTCTTTTAGTTCTTTATTGGCATAAGTAGAAAACAAACCATTCTCCACCATTTTAATACCTACGCGCAATTCGTTGTCTAGCGGACTGCTGCAGATGGAGTACGAACGACGAATCTCTTCGCCATTGAAAGATTTTTTGAAGGTGATGTATTGGCCTTGAGTAAAGCTGTAGTCATTCTTAAGGTCGCTCGGAACATCCAGGGTAATAGAAACAGCATCAGCAGTTTCTCTCTTGATTTGCTTAACTTTTAAAGAATGGAATTTAGGACTTGACATGATTTTTTTAAGGTGGGCAAATTTAACGATTTTTTAGTACATCATCACCATTTTTGACCAGTATCAATATTCTGATAAATCGTAGGTTTAAGTTGTTTAAAATCACTTGTTTAATGTGCTGATACGCTCTCCGGTAATGCAGGTATCTTGATCAATTCAACAATTATTCGCCTTTGTTTAGCTTTGTGTTGCTTAAACTCGTGAATCAACTCTAAAACATCGTAATCAAAATGTTGGGTTTTGCTACCGTCAATAATCAAATGAGATTGATCTGGTAGTTCGTTGAATGTACTCACCAAAATACCTTTGTGTATAAAAGTAACCATGCTGGATAACTCCATCCTGATAGCACTACCCGGATCGTGGTCTTTGCGCAATAATTGAAAACTGTTTCGGTAGTTTTCGCGTAAAATTACTGCATAAGCTACCAACATGCCGATACCAATGCCTTTTAGTAAGTCGGTACTCAGTATGGCAATGATGGTAATTATAAACGGGAGAAACTGCGACCAACCCAAGCGGTACATCGATTGGTACAATTCGAATTTACTGAGTTTGTAACCCACCAATATCAAAATTGCTGCTAAGCCAGCTAAAGGGATGTAATTTAGGAATCTCGGAATAAAAATGGCTGATACCAATAAAATGACACCATGTATAATAGCCGATAACTTGGTTTTGCCGCCTGAGTTAATGTTGGCAGAGCTTCTTACTATCACTTGGGTGATGGGTAATCCGCCCAATAAACCGGAAGCAATATTACCAACGCCTTGTGCTTTTAACTCGCGGTTACCCGGACTGGTCCTTTTTAATGGGTCGAGTTTATCAGTGGCTTCCACAGATAATAGTGTCTCGATACTCGCTACCATGGCTAAACTAATCGCAACACCAAATATTTCCGGTCGCGCTATTTGCCCAAAATCTGGGAAGGTGAAAAAACTCAAAAACTCTGTTAAAGTGTTGGCAACAGGTAATTGTACCAAATGCTCGCCTTCTAATGCCTGAAATACGGTTGCGCCGGGTAATAACAAATTGATTAAAACCCCTACTAATACTACAAATAACGCAGCAGGAACATATTTGAACAAGGTTATTTTCTTTAACATTGGTCGCTCTGCTAACAATAACAATGCAACAGAGACAATACTTATGATAATGGCTATAGGCGAATTGTACTGAATGGCGTAAAAAATCTCTGTAAAAGTATTGTGACCATCAGCCTGAATAAAGGCTTCGTCACCCATAAAATCTTTGTCATACCCCAAAGCATGCGGTATTTCTTTTAGGATGATGGTGATGCCAATGGCAGCTAACATGCCTTTGATGACCGCAGAAGGGAAGTAGTTGCCCAATACACCGGCCTTTAAAAATCCTGCTATAATCTGTATGAAACCAGCAATCATTATGGCTAAAAGTAAACCTTTAAAACCATACATAAAATCGCTATTGCCATCGGGCATCACACTTAAATTTTGGATCCCATCACTGACAATGACTACTAGTCCGGCGGCGGGACCAGAGACACCGAGCTGAGAACCACTGAGACTGCCAACAATGATGCCTCCAATAATACCTGCAATCACACCTGAAAACAATAATTCTGAATGGCCTGTAGAAACTTGGGCAATGGCCAAACACAATGGTAATGCTACAAAGTATACAACTATACCAGCGGGGAAATCTGAACGGATTTCACCAAATAAACCTTTTTTCAACATGAATGCCTATATGCTGGATAAAGATGAAAATTTATATACGTTGTCTAACAAAGTATTGTTACTTACACTAACATTGAGGTCTTTTAATATACCATTGGATACATCATACACCAATCCATGCACATACAAAGGCTGATCTTTCTTCCAGGCTTTCTGAACAATAGAAGTTTTAACCAGGTCGAATACCTGTTCCTCTACATTCAGTTCTACCATACGACGCATTTTTGAATCTTCGTCTGTTATAGCGTCGACCTCGTCTTTGTGTAAACGGTAAACATCTTTGATGTGTCTAAGCCAGTTATCAATTAAACCGACTTCACGGTTGTCCATTGCTGCAATTACACCACCACAACCATAGTGTCCACATACTATGATGTGTTTCACTTTTAATACGTTGACGGCGTAGTCGAGCACACTCAGCATGCTCATATCGGTATGGATAACCATATTGGCAATGTTGCGGTGCACAAAAATCTCTCCTGGCTGTGTGCCAGTGATTTCGTTGGCGGGAACTCTACTGTCAGAACAACCTATCCAGAGAATAGGGGGCTTCTGACCAAGGGATAATTTTTTAAAGTATTGTGGATCCTGGTCCAGTTTCTCCTGGACCCATTGTTTGTTATTAATAAAGATTTTGTCGAATATTTCGGGCATTGATTTTTGATTGTAATTTTTTTGAAGTAGTGTTAACTGTTCATGCCATCGCAATGGCATATAAAAAATTACAATCTATTTGGAGGCGGCACCTCCGGCAATGTTTTCGAAGAGGCAAAAACTTTTTCTTTCCAAGTTGAATAGCATTTGCAGTCAATTGGCAATGGCATTACAACATATGAACAATAAATATCTTGTAATTCGAAATCATGCTCTGTCTCTTCTTCCTCAAGCATATTAGAGCCCAAGGTATTTTGATTGACTGAGATGTTTTCTTTGGAAAGATTGCTAATAGATATGATGAGGCCTGACATTTGAGACAGACTGAACAAGACGATCAGCAGATACAAAACGCGGACTTTCATCTATGCAATAATAGGCTTTTTTTACCAGTTTTAATGACTCGAGCTAATCAAAATGCCTGTGTTTACATGTTTGCCGAAAATACCGTTAGGGTCAAAATAAACAAAACGAATAGTAAAATGCCGAAAATCATGGCATTACGACCAGATTGTACAAGGGTTTTAAAGCTAACTTTTAATCCTATGGCTACCATAGCAATGGTTAAAATGACTTTACCAATGTTTTCGGATAGTTGAATGTATGCGGCTGGAATTGGAATGAATGTAGCCAAAATGCTGATACCAACAAAACTCCACACATACCAGGGTAATTTGAAATGCTCTTTCCAGTTACTTACGGCATCTTTTCTGATGAAATAGCTGTATAAGATCATAGCAGGTGATAATAAGGCTACTCTGGCCAGTTTAATGGTAATGGCCACCCGGGCTGTCTCGTCGCCCATCGCAAATCCCGCTCCCGCTACATTGGCAACAGAGTGTAAACTGCCGCCGATAATAAAACCACTTCTTAAATCCGAAAACTCAAAATATGCCAGTATGCCCGGTAATGCCAGCATCCCAAAAGTGCCAATCAAATTGACTACTGCCAGTGATATAGCAATGTCTTTCTTGTCATTGGCAATACTTGGAGAGATAGCAGCAATGGCGGAAGATCCACAAATGGCAGTGCCAAATCCTACTAAATATGTGCCTACATTGTTATTGTTAAATTTTCGCGTATAAATCAGACTCACCCCTAAAACGGCAAGTACTGCTAACGATAACCAAATAAAACTGCCTGCTCCAATTTTGGTAATATGGTTAAAGTTAATGCCTAAGGCTAAAAATAACAACGAAAATTCCAGCATCTTGCCAGATGTATATTGTATGCCTTTTGAATAAGTATCCGGTAATTTGATGAGATTGCCTACCAAGATGCCTAATAATAAACCTACCAACATCGAACTAATCAATGGTGCTATTATAGAAATCATTAGTGAGATGATGCCAATGCCTACCGATAGTCCGATGCCTTTTAAATACAATTTGATGCTCATTAGAAATTGAAATTTAAAGTGCTGCTGATTTGACAAACTTGAATGCCAGATCTAAATGGTCCGATGCTTTGCCACTGAAAGCCGGTCTGAAACTGTCTCTTGACAGATTGTAAAGTTATGCCTGTAAACATGCGGTTATTGTCCATCTGCGATTGAAAGAGTTGGTAAAAGTACTCATCTGAGAGTAGAACTCCAACCTCTGTTTGTTTTATTTTGAACAAAGAATATTTATATTGAAATAGTGTTCTGCTTCTGTATACCGGAGCACGATGATTGATGATTCTAAGTTCCACCAAGCTTCGAATTCGTAAACTTGATTGACCATATTTAAAGGTATGTTGTAAACCCGTGCTTTGTCTGGTCTCATAAGTATTCAACCACTCTTGCTGTGTTGAATTAAAATCTTTTGTAATAAAATAGGCGAAGGGAGAGAGTAGAATTTCTGTGCCTCGTTGACTTTGCCAGTTGATCCAAATGCGGACACTTTCGGTTCTGATTTTTTCAAATGGGTTGTGTGCGTTATGCGGATAATCTGATTGTGTTCTAAACTGCACATCCAGTGCTGTAGATAATTGTTTGCTGATGGGTTTAACCGCGCTGATTTTGGTCCAGTTTTCAAAGCGCTGTTGAGACATAACATTTCCACTTGACAGTATTAAAAAGGTTAGCCACAGCGATTTCATGTCGCAAAATTAAGACGACAACTCTGTAGACTTTGTGATTTTTGTTACAGTAAAAGGATTAATTAGAATGACTTAAGATGCCTTGAATACCAGTCGCATCTGTAGCAATCTGTTCGCCACTACCCATGTTTTTTAAAGCTATCTGCCCGCTATTCATTTCATTTTCGCCCACTATAGCTACCCAGGCAATACCTTTGTTGTTGGCGTAATCCAGTTGCTTCTTAAGTTTGCTGGCATTGGGGTAAATCTCTACTTTAAAGCCAGCTTGTCTAAGTGTTGTGGCAATAGGCATGCAAAAGCCAATGGCACTTTCATCCATTGGACAAAACAAAAGGTCGGTAAACAACATACCTGAAGGCGGAAAGAGTTTCAACTCATCCATCACATCGTATATTCTATCTATGCCAAATGAAATGCCAATACCACTGATGTCTTTCATACCAAAGACACCGGTTAGATCGTCGTATCGTCCGCCTCCACTGATGCTGCCCATCTTAACAGAAAGTGGAACGGCTTCAAAAATGCAGCCGGTATAATAGTCGAGACCGCGTGCTAAACTCACATCCAGGTATACTTTGTCGATGGCATCGCCACTTAATTGAATCACCTGGCGCAAATCGGCCAAAGCTTTATCGGCTTCCGGAATACCTTGTAAAGCGCTTTGTAAATTATCTAAAGTTTGTGTACTTAGTTCGTATTTCTTGAGTAAGCCACTGAGAGTGGCTATTGAGTTATCTGATAAACCTATTCCTGCCAGTTCTTTAGCGACACCATCCATACCGATTTTATCAGCTTTGTCTATGATAATGGTGATGGTTTTGAAATGTTCGCTAGCTTGTGCTTTGATGCAAATGGCCTCTAATAAACGGCGGTGATTGATGCGCAACTCGTAATCGTTGAGTTGCAGTTTTTCGAAAACATCTTTATAGATGCGAATGAAATCCGCTTCACACAATAATGAATCTGTTCCGAGTACATCGGCATCACATTGCCAGAATTCGCGGTATCGACCCTTTTGTGGACGGTCGGCGCGCCAAACAGGCTGCATTTGATAGCGTTTAAAAGGGAATGCGATGTCATTGCGGTTCATGACAACAAATCGCGCTAAAGGTACTGTAAGGTCGTAACGCAAACCACGATCAGCAATTTGAGGCACCAGTGCTTTAGAGCTGATGTTCTGCAAATCGATGTCTTTTAGGAAGTCGCCGTTATTAAGTATCTTAAACAATAACTGATCGCCTTCATCGCCATATTTACCGGTAAGGGTATTCAAATTTTCCATAGCTGGCGTCTCCAGCGGCATAAATCCGTAACTTTTGTAAACAGATTCTATGGTTGATAAAATGTATTTTCTTTTGGCCATAACGCCCGGAGAAAAATCTCGGGTGCCTTGGGGTATCGATGGTTTGCTCATGTAGTTTGGTGAATCAGTTTGCAAAAAACGGAGAAACTGATAAATAAAGAAAGAAAAAAATGCAAGCCCACATCGCACCGCTACAACCTGCTGCCCTTGCTGTGTTCCCACCCTGGGGGAGTTCACAGGGAGCTGGTCGTGCAGACTTGCGCTGCGAAATTAGTATAAATTAA
>JACCDH010951558.1_pt1 | contig 16340 bp, 16 predicted proteins | sample 7442481 | NCBI WGS metagenome assembly JACCDH01 (sample SAMN15323433, study PRJNA562643) | freshwater metagenome | isolation source: river surface water | place: USA:Blue River Watershed | collected 2017-08-15
AGAGCGCGCTGGCAGCCGCGCAAGTCGGGCTTGCCATCACCGGCCACAATATTGCCAACTCGGCCACGCCCGGCTATTCGCGACAAATCGTCGAACAGGGCGCCGTCGCCGGCCAGAACAGCGGCTATGGTTTTGTGGGCAAGGGCACCGAAGTCGTCGGCGTGCGCCGCGTCTACAGCGAGTTCCTGTCCGGCCAGGTGCTGTCGGCGCAAATCAACAAGAGCAGCCTCGATACCTACTATTCGCAGATCAAGCGCATCGACAACCTGCTGGCCGATCCGTCGGCCGGTGTATCGCCGGCCCTGCAGGATTTCTTCAAGAGCGTGCAGAACCTCGCCGCGCAGCCGAATGATGCGGCATCACGACAAGCCTTGCTGTCGTCGTCGGAATCGCTGGCCGCGCGTTTCAACGGTCTGGACACGCAGCTGACTGACATGCGTGCCGGCGTCAATGGCCAGATCGAAGCCAGCGTTGCCTCCATCAATGCGTATGCACGCCAGATCGGCCAGCTCAACGACGCCATCGAAAAAGCCACCACCGCTGCGCAAGGCCGTCCGCCGAATGACCTGATGGACCAGCGCGATCAGCTGATCGCCGAGCTCGGCAAGGAAGTGCGAGTGACCGTGGTCGCGCAGGGAAACAGCAGCAACGTCTTCATCGGCAATGGCCAGCCGCTGGTTGTTGGCGACAAGGCCTATGGGCTGGCGGCGACCAGTTCCCCGACCGACAGCAACCGCACCGTGGTGGCCTATGTCGGCAAGAGCCAGACCAGCATTCTCGCCGAGAGCGCATTGCCGGGCGGGCGGCTCGGCGGCCTGTTCGACTTCCGTTCGCAAACCCTGGACCCGACGCAGAATGCGCTGGGCCGTATCGCCATCGTGCTCGGCGATACCGTCAATGGGCAGCACCGGCTGGGCCAGACTGCGACCGGCGCGATGGGCACGGACCTGTTCCGGCTGCCTTCGCCGCAGGTCACCGCCAGCCGCGATAACACCGGCACTGGACAGGTCAGCGCCGCGCTGCAGGACAGTTCCCAGCTGAGCACCAGCGACTATCGCGTGCGCTTCGACGGCAGCAACTACCATGTGACACGCCTGTCCGACAGCACCAACACCAGCTATGCGAGCCTGCCGCAGACCATCGATGGCTTGACGATTTCGCTCAGCGGCACGCCGGCCACCGGCGATGAATTCATGGTCCGCCCGACGGCGGGCGGTGCGAGCGGCCTGAAGGTGCTGATCAAGGATGTGGCTGCGCTGGCTGCGGCCGCTCCGGTGCGCGCGCAGTCGCTGGCCACCAATGCCGGCACCGGCACCATCAGCGCCGGCATCGTCGATGCGAGCTTCGTGCCCGCCAATATCGCCGCGCCAGTCACGCTGCAGTATGTGAGCGCCGGTAACCAGCTGAGCGGCTTCCCGGCCGTGCCGGTGACGGTCACGGTCAACGGTGTGGCCACCACCTATGCTGCCGGCGCGGCGATTCCCTTCGTGACCGATGCCAGCTACAGCTTCAGCGGCATGCAGGTGAAGCTGTCGGGCGCGCCGTCGAATGGCGACCGCTTCAGCATCGTCGCCAATACCGGCGGTGTTGGCGATGCGCGCAATGCGGCATTGATGGCCGACTTGCAGGGCACGATGACCATCGGCGGCAAGACTGCGCACTTCCAGGGCGCCTACGCGATGCTGGTGGCCGACGTCGGCAACAAGACGCGCGAGCTGGAAGTCACCAGCGCCGCGGCCGGCACCTTCTTCACGCAGGCGGTCTCTGCGCAGCAGGGCGAATCGGGCGTCAACCTCGACGAGGAGGCCGCCAACCTGATGCGCTACCAGCAGGCTTACCAGGCGGCCGGCAAATTGATGCAGGCCGCAGGGCAGCTGTTCGATATTCTGCTGCAGCTCGGTCATTGATGGGTATAGGGAAGACAGATCATGAGAATCAGCACCAACACCTTGTACGCGTCCGGGCAGGCGCGCATCACCGAGCTGCAGTCGAGCCTGGTGAAGACGCAACAACAAATCTCGACTGGCCGCCGCATCCTGTCGCCGGCCGACGATCCCATCGGCGCATCGCAGGCGTTGAACCTCGAGCAGGGGCAGGCGATGAACCAGCAATTCGCGACCAACCGCATCAATGCGGGTAATGCGCTGCGCGAACAGGAAGGCGTGCTGACCGGCATCGACGAACTGACGCAAGATCTGAAGACGCTGATGGTCCAGGCCGGCAACGGAACACTCGACGATACGCAGCGCGGCTTTCTTGCGACTGAACTCGACAGCAAGTTCGAACATTTGCTGTCGCTGGCCAACAGCAAGGACAGCATGGGCAATTACCTGTTCTCGGGCTTCCAGGCTGGCACCGTCCCTTATGTAAAAACGGCCACCGGCGCGACCTTCCAGGGCGATGCAGGGCAGCGCATGCTGCAAGTGGATGTGAGCCGCCGTGTCGGCACCTCGGTGAGCGGCGAGCAATTGTTCGAGGCCATCGATACCGGCACCGCCGCCGCGCCGGGCATTGTGCAGGATATTTTCACTACGCTGCGCAGCTGGTCCGATGCACTGAAGTCCTCGACCGCCACGCCGGCCGCACAGGTGGCGCTGTCGAATGCGACCTCGGCCGCCGGCTATTCGCTCGACACCCTGCTCGACCGCGTGCTGTCGGCGCGCGCCACCGTTGGCGCGCAGCAGAAGGAAATCGATGCGCTCGACAATGCCGGCTCGGCGCGCGATATCGAATATTCGCAAGCCAAGTCGGTGCTGCAGGATGTGGATTACACGCAGGCCATCAGCCAGTTCAGCCAGCAGCAGACCACGCTGGAAGCGGCGATGAAATCCTTCAAGTCCGTGTCGCAGCTGTCGCTGTTCTCACTGATCTGATTTCCGGGGAGCGGCCTGCCGCTTGCGAAGCAGGGAAGCCAGCACGGCGTGCCCGCCGTGTTCGGCGTAATACAGCGGCGTCCTGCCATCGACGTCGGTGACGCCGGCGTGCGCGCCAAAGTCAAGCAGGATCTCCGCCAGCTGCAGGCTGCCTGAGGCTGCGGCCACATGCAATGCGGTTTGCCCTCGGCTATCGCGCCGGTCGACGTCGACTCCCTGCTTCAGCAGCGCTCTCAGCAGCCCGTCATGGTCGCGCAGGCAGGCCAGATGCAGCAAGCTGCTCTCGCCCAGCGAAATATTCGTCTGGTCGATGGCAAACAGCAGCGCAGCCTTCTCTTCGGTATCGCGATCGGACAGGGCCAGCCAGCCCAGTGGCGGCACGTCATTCAGCAGCGAGTCCCTGACTGCCTGCTTGCCATGCTCGCGCAAGACCTTCGCGACGCTGGCGGCGCTGCCATGCACGAGTTTCGAGATAAGCAATTGCGAAGGCTGCCGTGCGTGGGCGGCAGCCAGCGCGCGCTTGCCCGTCTCGCCGGGACGGGGCTTGCGGACATAGACTTCGCCAGCCTTGGTGCGGGTAATGCCATGCGCATCGACGCGGCGTATGTTTTCACCGCTGATCTGTGTCAGGAATTGCCAGGTCTTTTCGCTGCTGGGCATCCGGTGCTTCTTGCGTACGTGCGCGGCCGCGTAGTCGAACAGGGACGTCAACTGATCGCGCAGCGCGCCCGAGGCCAGCGACTTCTTGCCGCATAGCAGGAAGTAATTGCCTTCGTCGGTCGGCAGCGACTCGTCCAGCGCCCCGGCTTCGCAAAAGCCGAGGATGACATCGCCATGCCATGCGTCATCCTTCGTCGGGTGTCGCAGCGTGGCGCGCAGCTCGTCCCAGGGCAGCTTGTCGATCACGCCTTTGGCCGACAGGTTGAAGCCGTCGGGACCGTCGTCGCCATGCAATTGCACGATGACGCGCGTGTCGGGGCCGACGAGGCCGTGCCTGAACAACTGGCGCACCTGTTCCAGCATGACGTGCTTGCGCGCCTCGGGCGAGTCGCCCATGGCTGTATGGGCAATCACCGTGGCATGCCGCAGGCCGTGCCTCTCGAGCGCGCCGATCACGTGCGTATTGGTGTGCTCGAGGTCGGCGCCGCCGCTGAGATAGACCACATGCAGGTATTTGTCAGCCTTGGTTTCGGTCCCGGCTTTGCGCCCGTCCTTGCCCTTGGCGACGCGTTGGGCAGGGGCGTCATCGTCGGTCGGCTCGCGCAGGGGCGCGGGTTTGTCGATGCGGGCAGTCATGCGTGGGACGGACATGGCGCAACCTTTCTGGCAAGTGCCGGCGGGGAGGGATCCCCGGCCATTGAAGCTAGGTGTCCCGGCGGCCGTTGCCGGTTTGCCGATGGTGCATCGGCAACGCAATGCGTCAGCCGGCGCCTGCCAGTGCGCTGGTCACCCGGATGAGCGCCTGCTCCATCGCTGCCAGCAGCGGCGCCGACAGATAGGGCAGCACGACGGCAATCATCAGGAAGCCTGCACCCAGCGTGATCGGGAAGCCGATGCCGAACAGGTTCAGCTGCGGCGCAGCCTTGTTCAGGATGCCGAGCGCCAGGTTGGTCACCAGTAGCGCCGCGATGATGGGCAGGGCCAGTTGCAGGCCGAGCGCGAACACCTGACCGCCATAGGTGGCGAGCATCCGGAACGGGCCCATGCCCATGGGCGTGGCCGATATCGGCAGGACGGTAAAGCTCTTGGCCAGCGTGGCCAGCAGCGCGAGGTGCAGGTTGGACGCGAGGAACACCATCAGCGCCAGCCAGCCGAAGAACTGGCTGATCGACGATGCCTGGCTGCGACTGAGCGGATCGAAGAAAGTCGAGAACGACAAGCCCATGCTGAGCGCGGCCAGCTCGCCGGCCAGCTCGACGGCCGCGAACACCAGCCGCATGCCAAAGCCGATGGCCAGCCCGATCAGGACCTGCTGCACCAGCACCAGCAAGCCATCACCCGAGAACGGCGCGACCTCCGGCAGCGGAGGCACCCCGGGCGCAACCGCCACCGACAGCAACAGGCCCAGCCCGACCTTCACGCGCGCCGGGATGCTCGCATGCCCGAACAGCGGCGCGACCGCGACCATCGCCAGTATTCGCGCCGCCGGCCACAGCAGCATGACCATCCATGTATTGAGCTGAGCGCTGCTGACGGAGAACATCGCGAAGCTTTCGTCTGTGATCAGCCGACCAGCGCCGGTATGCCGGTCAGCGTGCGGCGCATGAAGTCCAGCATCACGGTCAGCATCCACGGGCCGCCAATGACGATGGCCAGCATGATGCCGACCAGCTTGGGTATGAAGGACAGCGTCGCTTCATTGATCTGCGTTGCGGCCTGGAAGATGCTGACCACGAGGCCGATCGCAAGCGCCACCAGCAACAGGGGACCGGCCACCATCAGCAGCGTTTCCATCGCCAGCCGGCCCTGGGTCATGACGGTTTCAGGGGTCATGGTGTGTCCTCAAGTGACGAAGCTCTGCGCCAGCGAGCCGACCAGCAGAGCCCAGCCATCCACCAGCACGAACAGGATCAGCTTGAACGGCAGCGCGACAATGGCCGGTGAAACCATCATCATGCCCAGCGCCATCAGTACGCTGGCCACTACCATGTCGATGATCAGGAAGGGTATGAAGATCGCAAAGCCGATCTGAAATGCAGTCTTCAGTTCTGACGTGATGAAGGCCGGCACCAGCAGGCGCAGTGGCACCTGCTCGGGGCCTTCGAGCGCCGGGCTGCCGGACAGCTGCACATAGAGCGCAAGGTCGGAGGCGCGGGTCTGCGCCATCATGAATTGCTTCAGTGGCGCCGCGCCCTTGTCGAGCGCTTCCTGCATCGTGATCTTGTTCTCCTGCAGCGGCTGCCACGCATCGGCATAGACCTTGTCCAGCGTCGGGCCCATCACGAAGAAGGACAGGAACAGCGACAGCCCGATGATCACCTGGTTGGGCGGCGCATGCTGCGTGCCGAGCGCCTGCCGCAGCAGCGAAAGCACGATCACGATGCGGGTGAAGCTGGTCATCATCAGCAGCGCCGCCGGCAGGAAGCCGAGCGCCGTCATGAACAGCAGGGTTTGTAGCGACAGGGAGTAATTGGTGCTGCCGCCGGCACCCGGCGTCGAGCTGAACGCCGGCAGGCCGGGTTCGGCCAGTGCGGCCAGCGGCATCAGCAGCAGCGCGGGCAGTACAGGTACCGCAGCGCGTATCGATCGTTGGAGCAGGCTGTGCATCACGAACCCTGCTTGCGGCTCAGCGCGCGCTGCAGCCACGCGGCAAATGGGGGCAGGGGTGGCCGTGGTGACTGGGCGCCGGAAGCGGCATGGCCCGGCATGCCGGTCAGCGTCGCGCTGTCTGCCGCCTGCGGCAGCGTCTTGTCCAGCAGGTTCACGCTGCCCGGCGCCACACCCAGCACCAGCCACTGGCCAGCAACTTCGACCACGGCAACGCGTTCGCGCGGGCCGACCGATGCGGCAGCGATGACGCGCACGGTCGCATTCGAAGTCGGGCGCAAGCGGCCGAGGCGGGCGACGGCCCATGCAAGGCCGCCGATCATGCCCAGCACCAGCAGCAGCCCGAAAGTTACCTGCAACATAGATCTCTCCTGCCTTGTGCTTACTTGTTCAGCTTGCGAATACGTTCCGATGGCGTGACGATGTCTGTCAGTCGGATGCCGAACTTGTCATTGACGACCACCACTTCGCCTTGCGCGATCAGGCAGCCATTGACCAGCACATCCATCGGCTCGCCGGCCAGGCCATCGAGCTCCACCACCGAGCCCTGCGCCAGTTGCAGCAGGTTCTTGATCGCGATCTTGGTGCGGCCCAGTTCCACGGTCAGTTGCACCGGGATGTCGAGGATGAAATCGATATCGTTCTTCTGCACGCTGCCGCCACTGGACGTGAAGTCGCGGAACGCGGCCTTCTCGACAGGGGCGGCGGTGGCCGCAGGGCCTTCGGCGGAGGCCTGTTCGGCCAGCGCGGCGCTCCAGTCGTCGATAGTGGCGCTGTTCTCGGGGTCAAGCATGTTCGTCATGGTCATCTCCTTGCAGGTTTTCCTGGTGGGCGGCCGGCAGCAACTCCTGCACGCGAATCGCATACTGGCCATTGAGCTGGCCGTGCGTGCAGTGCATCACCGGCACGCCGGCGACCTTCGCTTCCAGCGTGTCGGCAATATCCAGGCCGATCACATCCCCGGCGCGCATCTTCATCACGTCGGCCAATGTCATGCGGATGTTGCCGAGGTCGATGACCAGCTCGACTTCGGCCGTCTGTATCTGCTGCTTCAACAGCTTGATCCAGCGCTGGTCCATCTCCAGCGTCTCGCCCTGCAGGCTGGACGTCAGCAGGTCGCGGATGGGCTCGATCATGGAATAGGGCATGCAGACATGCATCTCGCCCGATTGCGAGCCGAGCTCGACGGTGAAGGTGGTCGACACAACCACTTCATTCGGCGTGGCGATGTTGGCGAACTGGGTGTTCATCTCGGAGCGGATGTACTCGAATTCCAGCGGATGCACCGGCTCCCAGGATTTGCGATAGGTCTCGAACCAGATCTCGAGCACGCGATGGATGATGCGCTGCTCGGTCTGCGTGAAGTCACGGCCTTCGACGCGGGTATGAAAACGACCATCGCCGCCAAACAGGTTATCGATCATCAGGAACACGAGGTTGGGGTCGATAACCATCAGCGCCGTACCGCGCAAGGGCTTGCAGTGCACCAGGTCCAGGTTGGTCGGCACCACCAGATTGCGGATGAATTCGCTGTACTTCGAGACGCGCACCGGACCGACCGACACTTCGGCGGTACGGCGCAGGAAATTGAACAGGCCTATGCGGAACAGCCGCGCAAAACGCTCGTTGATGATCTCGAGCGTCGGCATGCGGCCGCGTACGATGCGTTCCTGCGTGGCCAGGTTGTAGGTGCGTACGCTGGCCGTGTCCGAGTCCTGCGGCGCCTCTTCGGCGTCGCCGGATACGCCGCGCAGCAGCACATCGACTTCTTCCTGGGAGAGGAAATTTTCAGCCATCGTTTTTGTCGTTCGGTGGGGAGGGCAGCGGCAACGCGCGCACGCTGACTAACTTGAGGTGATTGTAGGAAGACGCCCGTCATCGGGATGGGCAAAACAGAGGGGCAAAAGCAGGCCAGTTGGGCCGCCAAGCGCGAGATGAAGCCGTTCGGGCAATTTGCGCAATCCTTGCCTCAGTACGCCCAATTGCTGGATGAGCGGCGGTTCGAATACTGAGGGTCGCGGTACTGCGTATCGGATCTGGGAACCGGGTCTGCCGAGCGGATCAGCTTACTGGATCACGAAGGACGTCAGGAATACGCCGTTGATGGTCGGCGCGGGAAGGTCGGGCGCATACGGCTGCTTCAGGCTGGCGCCGATCTCGGTGGCCAGCGCCTGCTTGCCGGTCGGCGATTGCAGCTCATCGATGCTCTTGGCCGACAACAGCAGCAGCATGCGGCTCTTCACCTGCGGCATGTAGAGCTTGAGCTGCTCGCCATCCTTGGCCTCCTTGACTTGCAGCGTGATGCCGGCCTGCAGGATGCGGTCGCCAGCGAGGTTGACGGTGAAAGCTTCGAGTTCGACGAAGACCGGTGGCGCAGGCGGCGGCTTGACGGCGGCATGCGCTTCGGCCGGCGCCGGTTTCAGGAAATGCCAGGCTGCCGCGCTACCGCCGCCCAGCACCAGCAGGCCGGCGACGGCGATCACGATCAGTTTCTTGCGCGACTTCGGCTTCGCGGCATTGATGTCGGTGACATTGCTGTCGGCGGCATTGGCAGCATTGGCATTCGTGGCAGCGGCTGTGGCCATGGTGTTCTCGGTAAAAAATGGTTTGGGGCAGCTGGCGCGGCACGATGGCGGCGCTCAGGCAGTAAAGACATTCAGGCCAGTGGCATCAGGCAAACAGGTCGACCAGACGCGATGCGGCGATGCTGCGCGCGGTCCGCAGCGACGCGGCATCGGCGGCCATGCCAGCATCGTCGGCATCGGTGTCCTCACCCGTGCTACGGGTGCGACGCGCGCCATCCTCGCCTTGTGCGCGTGACGCCGCCTGGCGGCTCGCATCTCCACTGTCGCCACTGTTGACGCTGGCCTGCTGCAGTTGCAGGCCGGCTTCGGCCAGCATTTCTCTCAGGCGCGGCACGGCGTCTTGTATGGCTTGCCGCACTTCAGGCTGCAGGCTGACGAAGGCGGCGCTGGCCTGGCCATCACTGATCGACAGCGTCACACGCACGGGCCCGAGATCGGGCGGGTTCATCGTGAGGCTGGCAATTTGTTGCTCGTTCTTCAGCATCCACACGACTTGCTGGCCGAAGGCGTCTTGCCATTGCGCTGCATGCAGATGCGGGGCGACATGCGCCGCGTGGCCGGCGTGGCCAGGTCCAGTGGCTGCGTTGGCCAATGATGCTGCAGGTGTGCCCGTCGCGGCAGACGCGATCGCTTGCGCGAGGCTGCCGCTGCTGCCGTTACCGTAATCGGCCAGCGCTTCCTGAGGACCGGGACGCGATGCCTGTGCATCATTGAGCGCAGCACGAAACGCGGGTGCGACCTTGCTTGCAGCGACTTCCTGCGCACGCAGCGATGCGTGCGCGTCACGCGCATCGACCTTGTCCTTGCCGGCAGCCGTTGCTGCATCGTCAAGGCCGCTGCCATCGCGTTCAGCTTCATTCCGCGCGCGCGAGTGGGCGCCGCGCGACTCATCGAGACCGATGGCATGGGCCTTGCCTTTGCCGTCAGCGTCCGCCGCCAGTTTGGTCATGCCATCGGCGTCTATCGCGGTAGCCGATATGGCTGATGAGGCCGCCGTGGCAGCTGCATCCGTGGCTGCCGTCGTTGCGTATGCTGTGGTCGCTGTGGTTGATACTGCCATCGCGGTCACCGGTGTCGGCAAGCTGTTCAGGAAAGCTTGCAAGCTACCGTCCAGCTGCGCATCGGTTGCCGGAGCTTCGTCTTCTTCATTGGCCTGTTCGTCAACATGGGCGGGCACGGCCGGCGTCGCGGCATGTTCATTGCGCGCGGCCTGCGGTCTCGGAACGGCGCTGTCCTGCGGGCGGGTTTCACTGCCATGAATAGCATCGTGCAGCTCGGCGCCAAAGGCCTGCGGGCCGTTGACACCGCTGAGGTCGTTGCCGGCAGCGCGACCGGGAGCCACCGCCGATGTGCCCGGGCTGGCAAGATTGGCAGGCTTGATCTGCATGGGGGGCATTCCTCAATAGGTCTCGGCGTCGATGCGCCTCAAGGCCGCACGCGCGGCGAATTCATCGCTGGCCTTGCGTTCCAGTTTGGCTTCCTTGCGCTGGGCATCGCGCACGGCGCGCTCGACCAGCAATTCCCAGGTCTGGCCTTCGCGTTTCTTTGACTGCCAGTGCTGGCGCGATTGTTCGGCTTGCGCGGCCGCGCCGACTTCGATGGCAGTCTGGCCGGCGATGGCTTCGTCGATCTTCTCGAGGAAGCGCTGGAAATTGCGATAGGCTGCGAAAGTCAAGCCGTCCTGCACGTGGCACTGCAGCTTGCCCGCATACTCGGCGCGCAATTGCTGCAGCATCTGCAGTCGCTGCTGCGCATCTTCGCGCGCGGCGATGGCCTTGCCGAGACTGATGGCGGCCGCGTCGGCTTCCTGTGCCGACAGCATCACCAGCGTTTCGAGTGCGGTAGGGGTATTCATTCATGCCACTTTAGCCAGCGGGCACCGGGGCCGATTGCCCGAATAGAGCCCCAAGTCGGGCCAAGCTTTCGGCTTGGCCGCTTTGCTCGCCGATATCCTGCTGCAGGAAGGCGGCAATCTCCGGGTAGAGCGCGATCGCATCATCGACCACCGGATCGCTGCCGCGCTTGTACGCGCCCACGGCCACCAGGTCGCGGTTGCGCTGGTAAGCCGACAACAACTGCTTGAGACGGCGCGCCAGCTGCTGCTGCGCGGCGCTGGTGATGCCGTGCATGACGCGGCTGATCGATTGCTCGATGTCGATTGCCGGGTAGTGGCCAGTCTCAGCCAGCGCGCGATTGAGCACGATATGGCCATCGAGGATGGCGCGCGCGCTGTCGGCGATCGGATCTTGCTGGTCGTCGCCTTCGGTCAGCACCGTGTAGAAAGCGGTGATCGAGCCGCTGCCGACGCGGCCATTGCCGGTACGCTCGACCAGCGCCGGCAGTTTTGCAAAGACTGACGGCGGGTAGCCCTTGGTGGCCGGCGGCTCGCCGATGGCCAGCGCAATCTCTCGCTGCGCCATCGCATAGCGGGTCAGCGAATCCATGATCAGCAGCACATGCTGGCCCTGGTCGCGGAAATATTCGGCAATCGCCGTCGCATAGGCTGCGCCCTGCAGCCGCAGCAGCGGCGGCGCATCGGCCGGCGCTGCGACCACCGCCGAGCGCGCCAGCCCCTCCGGGCCGAGGATCTGTTCGATGAATTCCTTCACTTCGCGGCCGCGCTCGCCGATCAGGCCGACCACGATCACGTCGGCTTTCGTGTAGCGCGCCATCATCCCCAGCAGCACGCTCTTGCCGACGCCGGAGCCGGCGAACAGGCCCATGCGCTGGCCGCGCCCGACCGTCAGCAGCGCATTGATCGCGCGCACGCCGACATCGAGCGTGGTATCGATCGGTGCGCGCGCCAGCGGGTTGATCGCGCGCGCATTCAATGACGCCGATGCGGTGGCGCGCAAGGGGCCGAGGGGGTCCAGCGGACGGCCGGCGCCATCGACCACGCGGCCCAGCAATTGCGGGCCGACCGGCAAATGCCGGCTACGGTCGGCGCTGCGCCGGCGTGGATGGCTGACGCTGCCCGCACGCGGCAGCAGTTCGGCCACTTCCAGCGGCATCACGCGCGCGCCGGGCACCACGCCTTCGGTCTCGCCCTGCGGCATCAGGAACAGGCGATCATCCTTGAAGCCGACGACTTCGGCCTCGACTTCGGCGCCGCTGTCGAGCATCACGCGGCAGGCGCTGCCAATGGGCAGCTTCAGGCCGGCTGCTTCCATGACCAGGCCCGACACGCGCGTGACGCGGCCGGCGACCTGCATCGGGTCGGCGATATCCAGCAAGCGGCTGCAGTCGCGCAGGTAGGCTTGCCAGCGAGTCGCATTCGGCGACGGGTCGGGCGCCGGCATTCAGTCACCCAACCAGTGATCGGGCTCGCCCAGCGCGGTCGTGAGGCGCTGCCATCGGGTGCTGATCTCGGCATCAATCTCGTTGCTGCCGGTAGCGATGCGGCAGCCGCCACGCTGAATACCGCCATCGGCCTGCACGCGCCAGCCGCCCGCAGCCAGGCCGGGACCCATGGACGACTGCACCAGCGCCGCATCGTCCGGGTGCAATTGCAGCAGTAGCGGCGCTTGCGCGATCGGCAGGTAGCGCAAGGCGTCTTCGATCACAGGCAGCACCAGTTCGGGGCGCACCGGCAGTGCGCTCTTGAGCATGGCCTTGGCGAGATCGAGCGCGAGGCGCAGCACATCTTGCGCGACCAGCTCATTGGCCTGTGTCAGTTCCTGTGTAAAGCCCGACAGCAGTGCTTGCAGCTGCTCGCGTTCAGTCACGGAATCGATGCGGCCTTGCGTGAGTCCCTCGGCATGGCCGGCAGCAAAGCCCTCGGCATGGCCCTCGGCCCGGCCTTCGTCGCGCGCCTGCGCGCGGCTGCTGGCGATCTGCTCGGACAGCTGCTTCTGCAATTCATGGCGCGCGGCCTTTTCGGCAGCTTCGCGAGCGACGGCGGTCGGGCGGTTGTCGCCGAAGGACGCCATCTCGTAGCGTTGCCATGGTGTCTGATGGGACAGAGGTATGTCGGTATCGGCGACCAGCGTAGTCAGTCGGTCGGTGATTTCTTGTTCAGACATACGGATCCTCGCCCTTCGCACCCAGCTGGATCGAGCCCTCGTCGGCCAGACGGCGGACGATGGACAGAATTTCCTTTTGCTGCGCTTCGACTTCGGACAGGCGCACCGGACCCTTGGCCTCGAGGTCTTCCTTCAGCATCTCGCCGGCGCGCTGCGACATGTTCTTGAAAATCTTTTCGCGCAATTCCTGCCCCGCACCCTTGAGTGCGACGATCAGCGCCTCGGACGGCACTTCGCGCAGGATGGTCTGGATGCCGCGGTCATCGATGTCGATGATGTTATCGAAGACGAACATCTCATCCATGATCTTCTGCGCCATGTCGGCGTCGAAGGTCTTCAGGTTCTCCATCACCGACGCTTCATGCTCGCCGCCGAAGAAGTTCATGATCTCGGCAGCGGTACGCACGCCACCCATTTGCTTCTTCTTCAACACTTCATTGCCGGTCAGGAGCTTGGTCAGCACGTCATTGAGTTCGCGCAGCGCAGCCGGCTGCACGCCATCCAGCGTGGCGATACGCAGCATCACGTCATTGCGCAGGCGCTCGGTAAAATAACCGAGCACTTCGCAGGCGTGGTAGCGCTCGAGGTGCACGAGGATGGTGGCGATGATCTGCGGGTGCTCGTTGCGGATCAATTCGGATACCGACTGGCCATCCATCCATTTCAGGCTTTCGATGCCGGAGGCTTCGCGCGCGCCGAGGATGCGGTTCAGCAGGCTGCTGGCCTTGTCGTCGCCCAGCGCCTTGGTCAGCACGCTACGAATGTAATCATCCGAATCGACGCCCAGCGAGGTGTTCTGCTCGGTTTGCTTGCGAAATTCGGCCAGCACGCTTTCCAGTTCGTCGGCCTGTACCGCGCGCATGCCGGACATGGTCGCGCCCAGTTGCTGCACTTCGCGCGGGGACAGGAATTTCATCACCTCGGCCGCTTCGTCTTCACCCAGAGCCAGCATCAGCACGGCTGCCTTTTGTACGCCGCTCTCGATCATCATTCAGCTCCCACCCAGTTTTTGACGACATTGGCGACCATGCGCGGGTCGTCGCGCGCGATCTGGCGCGCATTGTCGAGATCGCTCAACCGTGCTTCGGCAGCTGGCAGGGCGGGCGCGTCGCCCAGCATCGGTTCGGTGTGGGCCGGTGTAAGGGCGGCGACCTGCACCGGCGCGCGCATGCGCGCCAGCAAGGGCTTCAGTTGCGTGAAGTAGAGCCAGGCGATCACGCCTGCCATCAGCAGGTAGCGGCCGGCATCCTTGGCCAGCGCGATGTTCTCCGGCTGCTTCCACAGCGGCAGTTCTTCGATGGCGGTCGGCGCGGCCTGCGCGAAGGCGCTGTTGACGACGTTGAGCGTGTCGCCGCGGTCCTTGTTGTACCCCATCGCTTCCTTGACGAGGTCGGTGATGGAAGCCTTTTCTTCATCGGTCAGTGCGCGGAACCTGGTCTTGCCATCCTTGCCGGTTTCCTGCTTGTGATTGACTACCACCGCGACCGACAGGCGCTTGATGCCGCCCATCGGCTGCTGCGTAATCTTCAGCGTCTTGTCGACTTCATAGTTGACGGTGCTGTCCTTGCTGCGGTTGCTCGGCGGCGCGGCCGGGGCATTGGCTGCGCCCTGCGGCTTGGTGACCGGGGCGGTCGCATTCTGCGGCGGCTGGTTAGACAGCGCGCCCGGCACGCCCGACGCGGTGGCGCTGCCGGTGCTTTGCGTTTCCGACTGGTGCTGGCTGCGGATGACGATGTTCTCGGGCGTCTGGTTCGGCTTGTAGGTTTCGGCGGCCTGTTCGCTGGTGGAGAAGTCGATCTCGGCGCTGACTTCGGCGCGCACATTCGTTTCGCCGACGATGGGCGTGATGATGGACTCAATGCGGCGCGCGATCGACTGCTGCATGTCTTCGACATATTTCAGCTGGGTCGGGTCGAGCTGGTTGGCGCCCTTGGGCTTGCTGGTATCGGACAGCAGGTTGCCGTTCTGGTCGACCACGGTCACGTTCGCCACCGGCAGCTCCGGCACGCTGGAGGCGACCAGATGCACGATGGCGCTGACTTGCTGGGCTTCGAGCGCGCGGCCCGGATGCAGGTTGAGCAGTACCGAGGCGGTGGGCTTCTGCTGTTCGCGCAGGAAGACCGAGGCCTTGGGCATGGCCAGGTGCACGCGCGCGGCCTGCACATTGGCCAGTGCCTGGATGGTGCGCGCCAGTTCGCCTTCGAGCGCACGCTGGAAATTCACTTGTTCAAGGAATTGCGAGATGCCGAGCTTCTGGTTTTCCATCAGCTCGAAGCCGACGCCACCGCCCTTGGGTAGTCCTTGTGAGGCCAGCTTCAGTCGCACCTCGTGCACCTGCTGCGCCGGCACCATGATCGCGCCGCCACCGTCAGCGACCTGGTAGGGCACGTTCATCTGCTGCAGCGCGGCCACGATGGCGCCGCCGTCGCGGTCGGAATAATTCGCGAACAGCACGCGGTATTCGGGCTTCTGTCCCCAGAACCAGACGCCGGCCATCAGCGCGACAATGGTGGCGGCGCCGCCCATCATCAGCAACAGACGCGCATTGGCGGACTGCATCAGCGAGGGCAGGCTAAATCCTGCGGGGGTATCTGTCGTTACCGCCATTGGGAGGCTCCGGGTTCAAGTCTGGGGTGGCGCACGGTGGTGTTCGTTCTGGTATGGGGCTTGGTGCCGATTGTCCGGATTGCGCGGTCGCGCAATGCCCGGAAAAGCAGGGACTTGCCATAGCTTCTTGACGATTGGCATCAACGCTGGCGGCCCTAAGGTATGCCCCACGGAGGCATGCCCATGAAACTAGGACCCATCGATGCCGGCCGCATCGAGGCGATGGCGGCAAAACTGCAGGCAGCAGCAGCCAGGTCGGCGCCTGGCGCGACCAGCTTTTCGGCGATGCCAGCAGGTAGTATTAGCGGCACTAACGGCACCAGCAGCCTGTCGGGGCTGGCGTCGTCCGGCCGTACCGGCACTGCGAATGAGTCGACGAAGGTCAGCTTTTCGGATTCGCTGAAAAGAATGCTGGACTCGGTGAATGACCAGCAATCAAAGGCCGACGACTTGTCAAAACGCTTCGCCCTCGGAGAAGACAATGTGAACTTGTCGGACGTGATGATAGAAAGACAAAAGGCCAGCCTGTCCCTGCAGGCGACGGTGCAGGTCAGGAACAAGCTGGTCAGTGCGTATCACGAGATCATGAACATGCAGGTCTGAACGGCGGTCTGGTGGGGACGCCGTTCAGCTGGCAGGCCTTCGCGTGAGGGCTTTTGCAGATTGTCCCGGGACTACGCGAAGAGTGGCGCCGGGTTCAGGTTCGACAGTTCAAGGCCAATGATGTAAAGATCGATTTCCCCATTGCTCTGATTGGGCCCCGTCAGCCGGTAATACGGGGTGCCGTCGACCACATTCGGGTTGAATCCCTCAGCGGCGGCATTGGTCGCGGACGTCGTTCCCATTGTCAGCGTGTACATGTCAGAGGTGCCGGCCCCTGCGATATGGTCCTCAAAGAGCGTGAAGTCCATCGCCCACAGCTTCGCGTTCGGATCAGCGTTGGTGATGTTGAAAATATCCCCACCTTGCTGACCCCACGCCCATAC
>JACCDH010291971.1_pt1 | contig 16337 bp, 17 predicted proteins | sample 7442481 | NCBI WGS metagenome assembly JACCDH01 (sample SAMN15323433, study PRJNA562643) | freshwater metagenome | isolation source: river surface water | place: USA:Blue River Watershed | collected 2017-08-15
AAAGGTTTACGCGTATTGCACGCCCCCGATTTTTTCGGGTCCGGCGATCGAGCGCATCACCCAAGGCAGTGCCCTGGATGAGGTGGTCATCACCAACACCATCCCGCTCAGCGACGTGGCGTCGCAATGCGGCAAGATTCGCCAACTCTCTGTTGCCCCGCTGATCGCCGAGACCATCTCGCGCATCGCCAAAGGAGAGTCGGTGATGAGCCTGTTCTCGGACCAGGACCAACTGTTCTGATCCGGAGCCGGTGTTCTTCGGGCCGACCCCGGTCGGCTTTTTTCAACCCTGAACCACACTGGTCGCGGTGGGTTCAATGCAGGAGTCAGTCATGAAATTCGTCGCTTTTGAGCGCGCCAAGCAGGGAACGGGTGCGAGCCGCCGTCTGCGCAACACCGGCCGCACACCCGGTATCGTCTACGGTGGCAAAGGTGAGCCCCAACTCATCGAACTCGACCACAACGCCCTGTGGCACGCCCTGAAAAAAGAAGTGTTCCACTCGTCCATCCTCGACATGGAACTCAACGGCCAGTCCACCCAAGTGTTGCTGCGCGACGTGCAATACCACCCGTTCAAGCAACTGGTGCTGCACATCGACTTCCAGCGCGTCGACGCCAACACCAAGATGCACAAAAAAGTGCCCATCCACTACAGCAACGAAGAGTCCTCGCCTGCCGTCAAGACCGACGCCTGCTTGGTCAACCACGTCATCACCGAACTCGACATCTCTTGCCTGCCTGCTGACCTGCCCGAGTTCATCGCTGTCGACCTCTCCGGCCTCAAAAAAGGCACCTCCCTGCACCTCAACGACATCACCCTGCCCAAAGGCGTGACCGCCGTGACCCATGGCAAAGCCAACCCGGTGCTGGTCTCCGTCGTCACCCCGGCGGCCGAAGAAGCCCCCGCTGCCGATGCCACCGCACCGGCAGCCGAAGCCAAGAAGTGATCCTTCGCAGCCTTCGGGCTGCGAGAGCTTCAAACACCCCGTTGCGCTCACGCGCCTCGGGGTTTTTTTATCGCCCTCCCCCGTTAATCCCGGATAATCCCGCGCATGATTCAACTCTTTGTGGGCCTCGGCAATCCCGGCCCCGAATACGAAGACACCCGACACAACGTGGGCTTTTGGTGGACAGACGCCCTCGCGCGCGAACTCAAAGTCACCCTGGTCGACGAGCGCAGCTACTGGGGTCGCGTCGCCCGTGCCCAAATCAAAAGTCAACCCGTCTGGTTGCTCCAGCCCCAGACCTTCATGAACCTCTCGGGCAAATCGGTTGGCGCCCTCGCACGCTTCTTCAAAATCGCTCCCGAGCGCATCCTGGTCGTCCATGACGAACTCGATCTCCCCCCGGGTGAAGCCAAACTCAAATTCGGTGGCGGCCATGCTGGCCACAACGGCCTGCGCGACATCCACGCCCAACTGGGCACCCCCGACTACTGGCGCCTGCGACTCGGCATCGGCCACCCCGGCCACAAAGACGAAGTCTCGGGCTGGGTCTTGCGCAAACCTCCCGCCGACCAACGCGAACTCATCGAAACCTGCATCACCCGCACCCTCGTCGCCTGGCCCGACCTCTGCGCCGGCGACACCACCCGCGCCACCCAAAAAATCCACACCTCCAAACCCCCTCGCCCCAAACCCCCGCGGAAATTGGGGTCTGACCCCAATTAATGGTTGCTTTTACGCCACAGTGCAGAAATTGGGGTCAGACCCCAATTAATCCAGTTTCATGAGCAAGCGGTATTTGGCTTGCAGAGCTTCTTTGCTCTCGATCCGTTGCGGGTTGATGGGGATGCAAGCCACGGGGCAGACCTGGACGCACTGGGGCTCGTCGAAGTGACCGACGCATTCGGTGCAGCGGTCGGGATCGATCTGGTAAATCTCTTCGCCCATGAAAATGGCCTGGTTGGGACATTCGGGCTCGCAGACATCGCAGTTGATGCACTGCTCGGTGATCATGAGTGCCATGATCAAATGATAGCCCGAGCGAGGGTTCCGTGTCGCTGACGCGGTTTTCAGGCCGAGGTGGTCTGATAGACAGGCTGAGGGGGCAAGCCTTGCAGGTGGTCGACGCGAGCCCAGTCGGCAATCTGCCAGCGGCCGTCTTGCCAAACCACGTGGTTGACGCCGGCGTTCGGAATCGGACACTGCCGATAGCCGCTCAGGTCCAGCTGGTGTACGCTGCGCCACACCATGTCGAGCACGCCGCCGTGGGTCACGACCACCAGCCGTTCCCCCCGGTGCTGCAGGGCAAGTTCTTCCAGCGTGGTCATGATGCGGGCGTGAAAGCGGCGCGTGCTTTCCCCCCCGGGCAACTCGAAATCCGCCTCGAAGCGCCGCCACTGCGCCCACAAATCGGGCATCTCTGTTTGGAGTTCATCGACGCTTTTGCCTTCAAACAGACCAAAGCCCTGCTCGCGCAATCCGGGCTGAGGCGTCAAAACCCGACCCGCATGAGCCAGCGGCTGCGCAGTTTGCATGGCGCGGCTCAGGTCGCTGCTGTGCAGATGCAAGGCCTGCGACCAATCCCCGACAGCCAAGTGAGTGGCCAATCGCCGGGCCTGGCTCAGGCCGATGTCGTTCAAGGGCACATCGATCTGACCCTGAAAACGCAACGCGCGGTTCCAGTCGGTTTCACCATGCCGAATCAGCAGGAACTCAGTCACGCCGTGCTTCAGCGGGCGGGACGATGGGCTTGGAGGCGGCGCAGCACACCGGCTGACACAAAACGTTCGACCTCGCCGCCCAACAAGGTGATTTCGCGCACCAGGGTGCTGGACACACACTGGTGAATGTCCAGGGCATTGAGGAAAACCGTCTCGACCTCAGGGGCCAAATGACGGTTCATGCCGGCCAACTGAAACTCGTAATCAAAGTCGGTCATGGAGCGCACTCCGCGCACCATGGCAGTGGCTCCCTGGGCGCGGGCGAAATCGCGCACCAGACCCTGAAAAGACGCGACCTTGACATTCGGGCAATCTTGCAAAGCCTCTTGCACCATCGCGATGCGCTCTTCAAGGCTGAACAAAGTCTTTTTGTGGTGGGCGATGGCCACGCCCACCACCACCGTGCCAAACAGGCGGGCGGCGCGGCGAACGATGTCTTCGTGACCCAGGGTAATGGGATCAAAAGTGCCAGGATAGACGGCGATGACAGATGAACTCATGAATACCTCGGTGGGTGAATCCCCATTATGCAATGGTCAAAAGGTGCGCCCACACTTGACCCGCACGCAGCTGTCGCCAGAGGGCATAGCCCAAAGCGGCCAACTCGGCTTCGGTCCAGGCCCGTGGGGCTTCCAGGTACACCCAACCGCCGGGCTTGACAGCCAGGCGCGCAGCCTGCAAGGCGGGCAGGAACAAGTCGGATCCAAAAGGCGGATCCAGCAGCACCAGGTCCAGCGACCCGGCAGGCGCCAACCGCAGGGCGGCCACCCCGTCGCCCCGGCGGATCTCGATCGTGCTGGCCTGCAAGCGCCGGGCGCTGTCGGACAAAGCCCGCACCAAGGCGGGGTCCTGCTCGATCAGGAGGACGCTGCAGGCACCGCGTGAAGCGGCCTCAAATCCCAAGGCTCCGGAACCTGCGAAGACATCGCAAACCCGCCAGCCATTCAGATCCTGCCCCAGCCAATTGAACAAGGTTTCGCGCACCCGATCCGGCGTGGGCCGCAAACCGGGCTTGTCGGGCACCGCCAACTTGCTGCGCCGCCATTGGCCCCCGATGATGCGCACCTCACCCATGGCCCACCCGGGTCGGTGTCATTGAGGCCCCAGGATCACGCTGACCATGCGCTCGGGCTGCAACTTGCGCTGAAACGCCGCCCGCACAGCCTCGACGGTGACGGCAGCCACGCGCTCTGTCCAGCGGTCCAGGTAGTCCAGCGGCAGGTCATTCCAGGCGATGTTGGCCACCTGATCGAGCCATTTCTTGTTGCTGTCCAAACGCAGGGGAAAGCCGCCGATCAGATTGTCTTGAGCCGCTTTCAGTTCTTCCGCCGTCGGCCCCGAACGAACAAACTCGCGGATGATCTCCTGGGTCAGGGCCAACGCCTGCTCGGCCTGATCGGGTCGGGTCTGCAACCCGGCCGCAAAGGGTCCTTCGTGCAAACCGGGGGCGAAATAACTGTAGACGCTGTAACTCAGGCCGCGCTGTTCACGCACCTGGTTCGTCAATCGCGACACAAAGCCACCGCCGCCCAGGATGTGATTGCCGACAAACAGCGGGAAGAAATCGGGGTCGTTGCGCTTGAAACCAGGCTGGCCCAGCAACACCTGGGCCTGTGCCGCCTGAAAAGGAATGCGGATCTGTTGCGCCTGGGTCAGCGGCTGCACCGCCGCCACGGCGGGCAGGGCCGGGCAAGCGGCAGGACGGGGCAAATGCGCCATCAGGCGCTCGACCAGCTCACGCGCCTGTGTGGCGTTCACGGCCCCCACGATGCTGACCTTGGCGCGACAAGCCAGCAAGTGCTGACGATGAAAGGCGTGCAAATCCTCGACCCGAATGGCCCGCAGTCCCTCTTCGGTCGTGGCAATGCCGTAGGGGTGTTGCGGATAGAGCGCGGCCATGAACCGTTCTTGCGCCACCGTGGCCGGCCGGGTGCGGGCTTCGCGCAACGCCGCCACATCGCGCTCACGCTCTTCATCCCAATGCTCAGGGCGGTAAGCCGGTTGACCCATCTGACGCGCTGCCAACTCGGCGGCCTGTCGCAAGGTGTCGGGACGCGTCAGGCTGCGCAATCTGAAGCTCATCCGGTCGTCCGACGCGCTGCCGCCAAAAGACGCCCCCAGATCGGCCCAGGCCTCGCCCAACTGGTTTTCGTCCAGTGCGGGTTGGCCACCTTGGGCCCGCACGCCTTTGGCCGTCAGACTCGCCACATTCGAGGCCACGCCCACCTTGCCGGGCGGATCGCGCCGGTCGCCGGCGTCAAAATCGATTTGCACATCGACCATCGGCAAAGTCGGGCTTTGCACCAGATACACCCGGGTGCCCGCTGCAGTGGTGAAGGTTTGAATCGGCAACGCCGCCGACACCAGGCCGACCCCCAGCAACGCCGCCCCACTCAAAAGACCTTGAAACAACTTGCGCATGTCAAACTCTCAGTGCCGAAGCGGAGTGGTCGCACGACGCGGGGCGGCGGCCATGGGTTGTGGAATGAGGTGCGCGACCGTCAGCTGGTCGTCGCTGAAATACTTGTGTGCCACCGCCTGCACCTGCTCAGCCGTGACGGTGTTGAGCATCTCGATCAGGCGATCTGAGGTATCCAGGGGCAAGCCCGTGACCCACCAAGTGCCGATCTGTCGCGCCTGATTGAACAGCGAGTCGCGTCCGTACACCTGCGCTGCCGTCCACTGAATCTTGACCCGGCGCAACTCGGCCTCGTTCACCCCTTCGCGGGCCACCCGGGCGATCTCGGCCCGCAAGGCCTGCTCCAGTTGCTCCACCGTCTTGCCTGCAGCCGGTACCCCTTCGAGCATGAACACCTTGGGCCCGCGCCCGGTCAGGTCGTGGTAGGCCCCGGCACTGTCGGCCACCCGCCCCGGCCCCTGCGTCAGTTGCCGATGCAAACGGGCGCCGCTGTACCCGTCGAGCAAAGCCGAGAGCACCGTCAGGGCCAGCGCATCGGTGGTGAGGGCGCCGGGCTCCAGCGTCTCCAGCCCCGGCACCTTCCACGACATCATCAGGTAACTCTGCTCGGCCGGCGCCTTGAACTGCAACCGCCGCAGCCCCACCTGCGGCGGCTCCACACGCGGCTTGCGTTCGGGCACTGCCCCCGCCGGAATCGGGCCATAAAACTCTTGCGCCCACTTCAGCACCTGCTGCGGATCGACATCACCCACCACCACCACCGTGGCGTTGGCCGGCACATACCACTGTTTGTAAAAGGCGCGCACCTCGTCCGGGCGCAAGTGATCGAGGTCATTCATCCAGCCGATGATCGGACGCCGGTACGGTGAAGCACTGAACTGGACCGCCGCCAGCTGCTCGTACAAGGCCGCGCGCGGCACATCGTCGGTGCGCAAACGCCGCTCTTCCTTGATCACCTCGATCTCTTTGGCAAACTCGTCATCGCTCCAGCGGTTTTGCGCAAACCGGTTGGCCTCCAGCCGCATCACGTCGGGCACCCGTGCCGCCGGAATCATCTGGAAATAGCCCGTGAAGTCTTTGCTGGTGAAGGCGTTCTCGCGCCCGCCCAAAGCCGCCACCCGGCGCGAGAACTCGCCCGGTGCCAGGGTGTCGGTCCCTTTGAACAGCATGTGCTCCAGCACGTGGGCAATACCCGACTTGCCGTCGACCTCGTCCATCGAACCCACCCGCAACCAGACCATGTGCACCGCCGTGGGCGCACGCCGGTCGACCTTGACGATCACTTGCATCCCGTTGGGCAAGGTGTGCTGAACCATGGCGGCCGGTTCGGCGGCCAAAGCCCCGAACAGCCAGACCCCGAACAGGGCCAGGACAAACAGACGCAGGCGTTTCATAGAATGTGGCTTTGCATGAAGGAATGGGCGCCCCGTGGCACCCTGGGCCTTCATTCTAGGAACCCCCCACCGCATGTTCAGCTTCTTCAAGAAAAAAAACCCACCTCCGACCCTGGAATCGGCGCCTGCCAGCCCTGCGCCCCCGGTCCCGGCCCCAACTGTGACAGCCAGCGCCGAGATGCCTGATCCCAGCCCTCCCGACGCCGCTCGCGTGGGTTGGCTGGGCCGCTTGCGCGCCGGCCTCAAGCGCACCGGCAGCCAAATCGCCCAGGTCTTCACGGGCACCCGCATCGACGACGAACTCTACGAAGAGCTCGAAACCGCCCTGCTGCTGGCCGACACCGGGGTACAGGCAACCCAGCACCTGCTGCAAGATCTCAAGCGTCGGGTCAAGGAAACCGGCACGCAAGAGCCTCAGGCGGTCAAAGCCCTGCTGGCCGATGCCATTGCCGAATTGCTGCAACCGCTGCAGGCCTCTCTGGTCATCGGCCCCTACAGTCCCACCGTCATCATGGTCGCCGGCGTCAACGGCGCCGGCAAAACCACCTCGATCGGCAAACTCACCCGCCATCTCTGTGACCAGGGTGCCAGCGTCTTGCTCGCTGCCGCCGACACCTTCAGAGCCGCCGCCCGCGAACAGCTGGGCGTCTGGGCGGACCGCACCCAAGTCGACATCGTCAGCCAGGAAGGCGGCGACCCAGCCGCCGTCAGCTTTGACGCCGTCAGCGCCGGTCGCGCCCGCGGCCGCGATGTCGTGCTGGTCGATACCGCCGGCCGCTTGCCCACCCAATTGCACCTCATGGACGAGCTGAAAAAAATCAAGCGCGTGGTGCAAAAAGCCGACCCAAGCGCCCCGCACGAAGTGCTGCTGGTGATCGACGGCAACACCGGCCAGAACGCCCTGGCCCAGGTCAAAGCCTTCGACGAAGCGCTCGACCTCACCGGCTTGATCGTCACCAAACTCGACGGCACCGCCAAGGGTGGGGTGCTGGCGGCCATTGCGCTTTGGAGCCGTGAGCGAGCACTAACTCGCGGGCGCGGCATCACCGTCTATTTCATCGGTGTGGGTGAGCAACTGCAAGACCTGGAGCGCTTTGACGCCCGCGAGTTCGCCCAGGCCCTGCTGGGCTGAGCCCTCGCAACACAGGGATTACCCTGATTTCGAGTCGGGTTTGGCACTCGGGCCCATTGAGTGCTAATATTCACCCATTGGTATTCGAAAGGAGACCCACATGACGGCTTTGACTGCTGCCCCCCACGCGTTGGTGGCCAACCCGTGGTCCCTGATTCCCCCCCTGGGCCACCTCGATGCGTACATCTCTGCGGTGAACCGCATGCCCATGCTCACCCTCGAAGAAGAGCAAGCCTGCGCCCGCGCCCTGAAAAACGACAACGACCTCGAAGCCGCCGGCAAATTGGTCATGTCGCACCTGCGCCTGGTGGTGTCGGTGTCGCGCCAGTACCTGGGCTACGGCCTGCCTCACGCCGACCTGATCCAGGAAGGCAACGTGGGACTGATGAAAGACGTGCGCCGCTTCGACCCCGACCAGGGCGTGCGCCTGGTCAGTTACGCCATGCACTGGATCAAAGCCGAGATCCACGAATACATCGTCCGCAACTGGCGCATGGTCAAAGTCGCCACCACCAAAGCCCAACGCAAGCTCTTCTTCAACCTGCGCTCTCTCAAACAAAGCCTGCGCGCGCAAGCCGGCAACGGCCGTGACACCCTGACACCCGACCAAATCGACGTGGTGGCCCGCGAGCTCGACGTCAAGCCTGAAGAGGTCATGGAAATGGAAGCCCGCATGGCCGGTGGCGACATCATGCTCGACCCGGCCCCGCGCGATGACGGCGAAGAAACCTTTGGCCCCATCGCCTATCTGGCCGACGCCGACCACGAACCCACCGCCGTGCTGGCCTCGCGCCAGCGCGACGTCATGGTGACCGACGGACTGGCCAACGCACTCGACGCACTCGACGCGCGCAGCCGCCGCATCGTGGAAGAACGCTGGCTCAAAGTCAACGACGACGGCTCGGGCGGCATGACGCTGCACGACCTGGCCGCCGAATACGGCATCAGCGCCGAACGCGTGCGCCAGATCGAAGTCGCCGCCATGAAGAAAATGAAAACCGCGCTGGCCAGTTACGCCTGAGCACCGGCTCCATCACCTGCTGACTCACCGGCCCCAAGCGGCCCCAAAAAAAACGGCACCCCCGGGTGCCGTTTTTCATGCCGGAGCAGCGATCAGACCGCCACATCCTTGGCCGTGTCGGCGTACTCGGCGATCTGGTCGAAGTTCATGTACTTGTAGACGTTGGCCGCATCCTTGTTGATGATGCCCACCGCCTCTTGGTACTCGGCCACGGTCGGGATGCGACCCAGCTTCGAGCACACCGCCGCCAACTCTGCCGAAGTCAAAAACACATTGGTATTCTTGCCCAGGCGGTTGGGGAAGTTGCGGGTGCTGGTCGACACCACGGTCGCGCCTTCGCGCACCTGAGCCTGGTTGCCCATGCACAGCGAGCAGCCGGGCATCTCGGTGCGGGCCCCGGCGGCACCGAAAGTGGCGTAATGCCCTTCCTTGATCAGCTCGCTCTCGTCCATCTTGGTCGGCGGCGCCACCCACAACTTGACAGGAATATCGCGCGCGCCCCCCAACACCTTAGAAGCCGCCCGGAAGTGCCCGATGTTGGTCATGCACGAACCAATGAACGCCTCATCGATGGCTGTCCCGGCGACTTCCGACATGAACTTGGCGTCATCGGGGTCGTTGGGGCAGCACACGATCGGCTCTTTGATCTCGGCCAGATCGATCTCGATCACGGCGGCGTATTCGGCATCCTTGTCGGCCTCGAGCAGATCGGGCTTGGCCAACCAGGCCTCGACCGCCTTGATGCGACGCTCGAGCGTGCGCTTGTCGGCGTAACCGTCGGCGATCATGTTCTTCATCAGCACCACATTCGAGCGCAAATACTCCATGATGGGCTCTTTGTTGAGCTTGATCGTGCAGCCGGCGGCCGAACGCTCGGCGCTGGCGTCGGACAACTCAAACGCTTGCTCAACTTTGAGGTCAGGCAGACCTTCGATCTCGAGAATGCGGCCCGAGAACACGTTCTTCTTGCCCTTTTTCTCGACCGTCAGCAGACCCGCCTTGATCGCATACAGCGGAATCGCGTGCACCAGATCACGCAAGGTAACGCCAGGTTGCATGGCACCCTTGAAGCGCACCAACACCGACTCGGGCATGTCCAGCGGCATCACACCCGTGGCGGCGCCAAACGCCACCAAGCCCGAACCGGCGGGGAATGAGATGCCGATCGGGAAACGGGTGTGGCTGTCGCCCCCGGTGCCCACCGTATCGGGCAGCAGCAGGCGGTTGAGCCACGAGTGAATCACGCCATCGCCGGGACGCAGGGCCACGCCGCCGCGGTTGCTGATGAACGCCGGCAGCTCGCGGTGCATCTTGACGTCGACCGCCTTGGGGTAAGCGGCCGTGTGGCAGAACGACTGCATCACCAGATCGGCCGAAAAGCCCAGACACGCCAGGTCTTTGAGTTCGTCGCGGGTCATCGGGCCGGTGGTGTCCTGGCTGCCCACAGTGGTCATCTTGGGCTCGCAATAAGTGCCCGGGCGGATGCCCTTGCCCTCGGGCAGGCCGCACGCGCGCCCCACCATCTTCTGAGCCAGCGTAAAGCCCTTGCCGCTGTCCTTGGGGGCTTGGGGGAGGCGGAACACCGTGGAAGCCGGCAAGCCCAAAAACTCGCGCGCCTTGCCCGTCAGCGAGCGCCCGATGATCAGGTTGATGCGGCCGCCCGCGCGCACTTCGTCGAGCAACACATCGCTTTTCAACTGGAACTCGGCCACCGTGGCGCCGTTCTTGGTGATCTTGCCGTCGTAGGGCAAGACCTCGATCACATCGCCCATCTCCAGCTTGTTCACATCGACCTCAATCGGCAACGAGCCCGAATCCTCTTGGGTGTTGAAGAAAATCGGGGCGATCTTGCCGCCCAAAGTCACGCCGCCAAAGCGCTTGTTGGGGACAAAGGGGATGTCCTGGCCGGTGGCCCAAATCACGCTGTTGGTGGCCGACTTGCGCGACGAGCCGGTGCCGACCACATCGCCCACATACGCCACCAAATGGCCCTTCTTCTTCAGGTCCTCGATGAACTGAATCGGGCCGCGCACCCCGTCTTGCTCGGGCTTGAACGCCGCATCAGGGCGGGTGTTTTTCAGCATCGCCAAATAGTGCATGGGAATGTCGGGGCGGCTCCAGGCGTCGGGAGCGGGCGACAAATCGTCGGTGTTGGTCTCGCCCGGCACTTTGAACACGGTGACGGTGATGCTCTTGGGCACTTCGGGACGGCTGGTGAACCACTCGGCATCGGCCCAGCTTTGGATCACTTCCTTGGCCTTGGCATTGCCCGCCTTGGCTTTTTCGGCCACATCATGGAACGCATCGAACATCAGCAGGGTTTTCTTCAGACCCTGGGCCGCCACGCTGGCCACGCCGGCATCGTCGAGCAAGTCGATCAGGGGCTTGACGTTGTAGCCGCCGACCATGGTGCCCAACAACTCGGTGGCCTTGGCTTTGGACAGCAAGCCCACGCTCAGGTCACCATGCGCAACAGCCGCCAAAAAAGAAGCCTTGACCTTGGCCGCATCGTCCACACCGGGCGGCACCCGGTGCGTCAGCAAATCGACCAGAAAAGCCTCTTCCCCCTGGGGCGGTTTCTTGATCAACTCGATCAACTCGGCGACCTGCTTGGCGTCCAGCGGCAGCGGCGGAATGCCAAGGGCGGCGCGTTCGGCGACATGGTCACGGTAGGCTTTCAACATGATGGGCTCCTGGGAGAAATGACGGGGTTACTTTTGCGCCAGACCCGAACCCGGCGAGGATTCGAGCAGGCTGGGAGGGGGGGCCAGTTTGTGCGCTGCAGCGACCTGCATCTGCGCAGCGCTTTGGCACATGTCGGCCATGCGCTGGCCCAACTGGTTGTTCATCAGCATGGATTTGTCGGCCAACTGGATCCAGACCGCGCCTTTGGCCGGATCCTCCAGCCGCAACGCCCCTGTGGCCGACTGCACCGGCATGAGTTGGTAGACATGCTGCTTCAAAAACAAATTGAAGCGACCCGGCTCGCGGGCGTCGGGCAACAAGGTCACCGTCTGCCCCAGCTCGCACGGCAAGCGGCCGGTGTGGATCTGGTCGGCAATGGCTTGCAACTCGGGCGGCAAGCCGGACGCCGCCGGGGCCGAAGCACCCACAGCACCCGCCGCAGCCACCGCCGCCGCACCGGTCGCCAACTCGGCCTTCTTCGGCTTGGGCTTGGGCTTGGTGGCCTTTTTCGACTTCGACTCCACCGAGGTGGGGGCCGAAGTGGCCGTCTGAGCCTGCGCCCAAACCGCCCCCATCAAGGCCCAAGACAACAACAAAACAGAACGGATCGGTCGCATGTCGAGTCTCCTCAGTGATGTTTAAAGTATTTTCTCACTTCGGCGGGCAACGGTCGACCCGTGTCATGCGCCCGTTCGAGCAATTGCCAGAAGAAGCGGTAACTCGCCCGGTCGTGCAACTGCCCGGCATGGCTGATCGGCGCCCAATCGACCGCCTCGGCGGCCAAAATGATGGCGCTGGCGGTCTCGATCTCGCGCGCTTCGGGCGCCAGGGCATCGAGAATCGGCCGGATTTGCGCCGGGTGGATGCTCCACATCCGCGTAAAACCAAACTCGCGCGACGCACGCCGCGCCGCCAGGCGCATGGCTTCGGTGTCCGAAAACTCGGTGATCACGCTGTGCGAAGGCACCTTGCCGTGCGCATGGCAAGCACTGGCAATTTCAAGTTTGGCGCGCACCACCAGCGGGTGCGTGAACTGGCCCTGCACCCCCAGGCCCTCCGAGGGGATGGCGCCGCCGTGCGCCGAGACAAAATCCATCAGGCCAAAGCTCATCGACTGCACGCGCGGATGCGCCGCGATGTCAAACGCCCGGTGCACCGCACCCGGCGATTCGAGCAAGACTTGCAAAGGCAGACCGCGGGCTCCGGCAGCGTCCACAGCAGCGGCCGCCACTTCGACATCGGCCACCGTCTCGACCTTGGGAATCATGATGTGGGTCAGGCGCTGGCCCGCGCGCCCGGCGATGGTGGCGATGTCGGCCTCAAAGCCGGGGTGATCGACCGGATGAACCCGCACCCCCACCCGCGCCCCGGGGCTGGCCGCCAAGGCCAGCTCGACCACCAACTCGGCGTGATCGGCCTCGCCCCCTACGGGCGCACCGTCTTCACAATCGAGCGTGACGTCAAACACGCAAGCACCGAATTCCTCGGTCATCTCGGCCTGCAATTGCAGGCTTTTTCTCATGCGCACTTCGACGCCGCTGTAATGGTCACAAACCGGCAGGTGAACCCCGCCGGCCTGGGCATCCAGCAACACCTCGCGCGGGTGCTTTTGGGCGTTCTCGCTCATGGGCAGGTGCTTCAGAGCAGATGGGCGACGCCGGCTTGCTCGTCTTGCAACTCTTTCAGGGTCTTGTTGATGCACTGCTGGCTGAAGGCATCGATCTCGAGCCCTTCGATCACGCTGTACTCGCCATTGGCGCAAGTCACGGGGAAACCGAACATCACCTCTTTGGGGATGCCGTACCAACCCTGCGAAGGCACGCCCATGGTGACCCACTTGCCCTGGGTACCCAGCGCCCAATCGCGCATGTGATCGATGGCGGCGTTGGCGGCCGATGCGGCCGACGACAGGCCACGCGCCTCGATGATGGCGGCACCGCGCTTGCCCACGGTGGGCAAAAACACGGTTTCGTTCCAGACCTGATCGTTGATCATGTCCTTGACGGCCTTGCCACCGATGGTGGCAAAACGATAGTCGGCGTACATGGTGGGCGAATGGTTGCCCCACACGCACAGTTTTTCGATGTCAGCCACTGCCTTGCCGGTCTTGGCGGCGATCTGGCTGGCGGCGCGGTTGTGATCCAGACGCAGCATGGCGGTGAAATTTTTCGCCTTCAGGTCAGGCGCCGACTTCATGGCGATGTAAGCGTTGGTGTTGGCGGGGTTGCCGACCACCAACACCTTGACATCGCGACTGGCCACAGCGTTCAGGGCCTTGCCTTGGGCGGTAAAAATCTGGGCATTGGCCGCCAGCAGATCAGCGCGCTCCATGCCGGGGCCACGCGGGCGGGCCCCCACCAGCAACGCGTAATCGGTGTCCTTGAAGGCGGTATTGGCGTCAGCGTGGGCTTCCATGCCGGCCAGCAACGGGAAAGCGCAGTCTTCCAGCTCCATCATCACCCCCTTCAGGGCCTTTTGGGCTTTTTCATCGGGGATCTCCAGCAAGTGCAGGATCACGGGTTGATCCTTGCCCAACATTTCGCCCGAGGCGATGCGAAACAACAGGGCGTAACCGATTTGACCTGCGGCACCGGTGACTGCGACGCGGACGGGCTTTTTCATGTGAGATCGCCAAAAAATGTGAATCAATCGGGTGAAGACGTGCCGAATCTGATCGGCTTGTCCCGAAGTTTACCCTCGAAAACCCTGACGCCGACCCTCTTATGTCTTATAGAAGATATGATACGGGCTTGACGGTACCCTGACAGGCGTCGGGTTGTACCGCCCCGATCCACCCTGCCATGTCTGCCACGCCCGTCACCGCTGCCCCCCTGCCCGCCGCCACGGCGAGCGAGCCGGTCCGTGCTTTGGCGGTACCTGCTTTCAGCCCCCTGTATCAGCAAATCAAGGGCCTGATCCTGCAAAGCCTGCAAAGTGGCGAATGGAAACCGGCCGAGGCCATTCCCAGCGAAATGGAGCTGGCCGCCCGTTACCGGGTCAGCCAGGGCACGGTGCGCAAAGCCATCGACGAGTTGGCCGCCGAAAACCTGCTGGTGCGGCGCCAGGGCAAAGGCACCTTTGTCGCCACCCACGCCGAGCAGCAGGTGCAATACCGTTTTTTGCGCCTCATGCCCGACCCCGGCCACGAAGACCTGCCCAGCCAGGCCGAGCGCCACATCATCGAGTGCAAGCGCACCCGCGCCAGCGCCGACATCGCCCGCTTGCTGGGCTTGCGCGCCGGCGACGCCGTCTTGCTGGTCAAACGGGTCTTGAGGTTTGCCAAGGTTCCGACCATTCTGGAGGACATCTGGCTGCCCGGCACCCCCTTCAAAGGCCTGAGCCTCGAACGTCTGCAAGACTGGCGCGGCCCCATGTACGCCATGTTCGAGTCAGAATTTGGCGTGCGCATGGTGCGCGCCCAAGAGCAGGTTCGGGCGGTCCTGCCCGACGCCACCCAATGCCAACTGCTGGACTTGGCGACCCCCTGCCCCTTGCTCAGCGTGGAGCGACTGGCCTACACCTACAACGACGCCCCGATCGAAGTGCGTCGTGGTTTGTACCGGACCGACCGCCACCACTATTTCAACACCCTGAATTGAGGATTTTGAACCCTTTGTGACTCATCGCTCAGACCCCTTGAAACCTTGATGTCAGTTTATGGCGTTGAAATAGAATCCTTGCGCCCTGACCGGCCTCAAGCCCTGATCAGAGACCCCGACCAAGAAAGCACCATCCCATGTCCGAAGCGACCCCGAAGCGACCCGAATTTCGCAACATCAACGCCTTCACCGACCTGACCACCTACCGCTTGCCTGCGGCGGGCATCGTGTCGATCCTGCACCGCATCAGCGGTGCGATCATGTTTTTGCTGCTGCCCTTCATCATTTGGCTTTTTGACACCTCGGTATCCAGCGAATACTCCTTTGCCCGCTTCAAGGCGGCCTTCAACGTCGGTCTGGGTTTTGTCCCGGGCTGGTTTCTGAAGTTGGTCGTCCTGGCCCTGATTTGGGCTTACCTGCATCACCTGATCGCTGGCCTGCGCCACCTCTACATGGACACCCGCCATGCGGTCAGCAAAGAATTTGGCAAGTCTTCCGCGGTCGTCACGCTGGTGCTCAGCATCGGTCTGACCGTGGTCCTCGGCGCCAAATTGTTCGGCCTGTACTGATCCACAAGGGAGAGAAATAACATGTCTGTGAATTACGGAGCCAAACGCATCGTCGTCGGTGCCCACTACGGTTTGCGCGACTGGTTGGCCCAGCGCGTGACCGCCGTGCTGATCGCCCTCTTCACCCTGGTCGTGCTGCTTCAAGTGCTGTTGGGCAAGGGTGACATCGGTTACGACCAGTGGGCCGGCATTTTTGCCTCGCAATGGATGAAGGCCCTCACCTTCGCCGTCATCGTGGCCCTGATCTACCACGTGTGGATCGGCGTTCGCGACATCTGGATGGACTACATCAAGCCGGTCGGCATCCGACTGGCGTTGCAAGTTTTCACCATCGTCTGGCTGGTCGCCTGTGGCGGCTGGGCCATCCAAGTTCTCTGGAGGCTTTGATTCATGTTTTCCGCAAGCAACATCGCGCGTCGCAAATTTGACGTTGTCATCGTCGGCGCCGGCGGCTCCGGCATGCGCGCCTCGCTGCAACTGGCGCGCGCCGGGCTCAATGTGGCGGTGCTCTCGAAGGTGTTTCCGACCCGTTCGCACACCGTCGCCGCTCAGGGGGGCATCGGCGCCAGCCTGGGCAATATGTCGGAAGACAATTGGCACTATCACTTCTACGACACGGTCAAGGGTTCGGACTGGCTGGGCGACCAAGACGCCATCGAGTTCATGTGCCGCGAAGCCCCCAAGGTCGTCTACGACCTGGAGCACATGGGCATGCCGTTTGACCGCAACCCCGACGGCACCATCTATCAGCGCCCCTTCGGTGGTCACACCGCCAATTACGGCGAAAAGCCCGTGCAACGGGCCTGCGCCGCCGCCGACCGCACCGGCCACGCCATGCTGCACACGCTGTATC
>JACCDH010415835.1_pt1 | contig 16335 bp, 10 predicted proteins | sample 7442481 | NCBI WGS metagenome assembly JACCDH01 (sample SAMN15323433, study PRJNA562643) | freshwater metagenome | isolation source: river surface water | place: USA:Blue River Watershed | collected 2017-08-15
CTGGGCCTGGAAAAGAAGACCCGCTTCTACCAGGCCTCCACCTCCGAGCTCTACGGCCTGGTGCAAGAGATCCCCCAGAAGGAGACCACCCCCTTCTACCCCCGCAGCCCCTATGCGGTGGCCAAGATGTACGCCTACTGGATCACGGTGAACTACCGCGAGGCCTATGGCATGTACGCCTGCAACGGCGTGCTCTTCAACCACGAGAGCCCCGTGCGTGGCGAGACCTTCGTGACTCGCAAGATCACGCGGGCCATCAGCCGCATTGCCCTGGGCCTGCAGGAGTGCCTGTACCTGGGCAACATGAGCGCACTGCGCGACTGGGGCCACGCCAAGGACTACGTCGAGATGCAGTGGCTGATGCTGCAGCAGGACCACGCCGAGGACTTTGTCATTGCCACGGGCGTGCAGTACAGCGTGCGCCAGTTTGTGGAGTTCTCGGCCCGCGAGCTGGGCGTCACGCTGGCCTTTGAAGGCGAGGCCGAGGCCGAAGTGGGCCGCGTGATCAAGGTCGAGCCGGTGGTCAACGCCAACGGCCAGAGCGAGCTGCTGGCCAAGTGCCAGGTAGGTGATGTGATCGTGCGGGTGGACCCGCGCTACTACCGCCCCACCGAGGTGGAGACGCTGCTGGGCGATCCCACCAAGGCGCGCGAGAAACTGGGCTGGACCCCCAAGATCAGTTTGCCCGAGCTGGTCAAGGAGATGGTCCTGAGCGACTACACCTCGGCCAAGCGTGACAGCATGGTCAAGCAGGCCGGCTTCCAGGCCTATGACCATTACGAATGAATCAGTCGACATGACCTCATCCATGGATATGGAGCCAGGAAAACGAGCGCCGAACCCCGTCCTTGGGTTTCTGTTCATCGGATCGCTGTTGCTTTTCGGAGGTGCGTTCGCCTGGTTGAGCAGCGGGCAGGCACTGCCACTGATTCAATTGCCTTTGGTCCTGATTTCCTTTGCGCTGGCCGCCGTCACAGGTTTCCTGTACTTTCTGAATCCCGCTCGGGCACTGACCTTCGTCCTGCTGGGCATGCTCTATTTTTCGTTTGAATTCACGGCAAGAGCGAGCGAGGAGGGCAATGGTGGAGGCACTCAGACCATGGTCAAGGGGATGTTGGCACTCTCCTTTGCCATCTTTGCGCTGTTCACAAGTCCACGTTATACGTTCCGTTCCGGCCTGACCGCCCTGTTCATCGTGTACGCGCTCTTTGCCGTGAGCACTTCTTTCTATTCCCCGATGCCAATATTCGGTCTGGTTGCCGGACTGGCGCTGGTGGGGCTGACCCTGGTGGCGGCCAGACTCAGCCAGGGTCAGGAAGAGGATTTGTTGGCTCTATGGAACGCCATCTTTCTGGCCTCTTGCCTGACGTGCATCTTGTCTCTGGTGCTCATGGCCGTCTCTCCAATGCAGGCACGCGATTTGTCTGACGTGCGCTACCGCCTGCGTGGCGTGACGGGGACGGCCAATGCACTGGGTCCATTGATGGCAGTGGGATTCATTGCTGCCTTGTTGAAATACAGGACATCCGCAGGAAAGTGGCCTCGCTTTTTCACAGGGGTGATGGCCGTGTCGTTCCTGATCACGCTTGGCCTGACCTACAGTCGGACGGCCATTGTGGGGTTGGGTGCGGGTTTGATTGGCGCAGCGCTGGTCTCTGGTGTGATCGGTACCCTTGGGTTCATGTTTGTCCTGCTGGCTCTGGCCATCGGCGGAGCAGCTCTGCTGAACCCTGACATCAATGACCTGATCTTGCAGACGCTGGCCAACCTGTTTGCGAAGACCGGAGAGGTGGCCGAGTTGACCTCCCTGACAGGGCGAGGTGTGATCTGGGAGGCTTGCTGGAAGTTGTTCACAGACCGGCCCACCTTTGGTTACGGATTGGGTAGCGTGCGCGTGGTGCTCCCAATGGCTTACAGCGACCAATGGGGCAACTCCTACGGCACAGCCCACAACTTCCTGCTGGAAAGCCTGATCAGCGTGGGATGGGTTGGCACCTTGCCTTTGGTTGCGGTTCTGCTGTGGGGCCTGGTCAAGTTGCTGACTTATTTCAGGCGCCTGCATCGAATTCGCAAGGCCAAACTACTCACCACAACAGAGGAGCAAGCGACAGCCGTCGAACAACTCTTGGCGCTGTGCGCATTGCGCGGCCTGCTGACACTGATCGTGCTGGGCATTTCCGAGAAGAGTTTTGCTGGTCAGCCAGGCTCGACCACCATGGCGCTTGGCGCCATCCTGGCCACCACGGTGTATGTGCTCAATGCCAGGAAAAAGCGTGAAGCTCTTGTGTTGACTCAATCGACCAGAGCCGCATCGTCGCCCCTATGACGCCAAGGTGGCCTGATGTGTTGCGCAAACTGCACTCTGATGAGGCTTTGCTGGTTGGCTCGAATCTGGCTGCAAGAGGCATGGGATTCCTGGTCTCGCTGCTGATTTCTCGGATCGCCGGGGTGGCTGGACTCGGGGCCTACTCCACGGTCATGATCACATCGTCCAGTGCCACCACGCCGCTGACCGTGCCTTTGGCAAACCATGGCACCTTGATGACCGCCAAGCCTGCGTCTGACGCGACCACGCCCGCTCAGGTGATCGCGGCGCAGATGCCTTGGTTTGTGCTGAGTCTGATGATCGGACTGCTGGGCAGTCAGAGCATGCTTCAAGCCTCGACAGGGCAGGCTGACTTCCCTTTGACCTCGGCTCAGACATGGGTGATCGGTGCGCTGCTGGTCGCTGGGCATTTGTTGACGCAGTGGTTGGCTGGCGTGATGCATGGCGCCAATCGTTCAAGAACGGTGGCGCTGACATCCGGTAGCCTGACCTTGGTCTGCGCCCTGGCTGCGTACCCGATCATTCTTTGGCAAGGACTGCCCGGGGCCTTGGGCCTGGCCCTGATCTGTACCCTCGGGCCCGGTTTGTTTCATGTCGTTCAACTGGGTCTTGGTCGTTCTGAACGCATCCGCTCCACACCTGCAGCAAGAGTTCAATTACGCCGTGAAGCCTGGAGGCGACTGAAACAATCCCTGCCCAACATGGGCACGGCTGTGCTCAATACGGGCACCAACTGGGTGTGCTGCATTTATCTGATGCAGCACTTTCACGGCATGGAAGCCGTTGGCATGGTGGCACTGTCCCTGCAGTGGATGATGCTGATGCAACTGGTCGTCAGCAGTTGGGGCGGAAAAATCCTGCATGCCCTGGCCTTGAAGGGCGGGCCTTCTGGCAGCGACCGGCATGGCCTGATGTGCGAGGCGAAGCAACAGATCCAACGTTGTGCCAAGGTCACCGCGGCTTCTGGCCTGGCTGTGACGCTGGCAACCCCTTTGATCGCCATCATTTACAAGGTCGATGTCGCCACCTTGGGCGGCTTGCTGGCCATCAATGCCGCAGCTTCTGTCCTGACCTCGGTGAACTACGTCTATGAGCGGGTGTTCTTCCTGCTGCCCACTCAGCGAGCCTGGCTGGTGATATCGACATTCGCCTACGCAACACAATTGGGTGTGACCCTGGCGCTGTCGCCTGTGTCCATCATGGCCACGGCAATCGGCAATCTGGTGGCCTGCGCCATCACGATGGCGTTGGTCCGCCATCATCTGAACCACTCGCTGTCATGAAGCATCCACCGCCCAGCCTGGTCTTGATCGACATGGCCGTGACACGCAGCAGTCCAGCAGGCAGTTGTGTGCTGGCTGAACTCCGCGAAATTCACGAGGATTTCCAGATCACGGTGATCTCGGACAGGCTTGATCGGGCCGGCCTGGAAGGCGTGGTCTGGCTGCGAGCAGCCGCCCCGACAGGCCCCGTCCTGCTGCGTTATCTCGTCTTTCACGTCACGGCCTGGGCCCGCCTGAGCTGGTGGCGCTGGCTCGGAGGCCATGCCGATGTGGTTCAGGCCACACAGGGCCAGTTGGTTGGCGCCAAGGTGGCTTACGCCCATTTCTGCCACCGTGCCTATTGGCAGACCATGCGCCACACACCAGGTCCACGAGACTTGCGCTGGGGCATGCGATGGTTGACGCATGCCTTCAATGCCTGGCGGGAGGCCAAGGCGTTCCGTCAGGCGGATGCGGTCGTGGTCCCTTCCCTCGGTCTGGCTCGCGAGTTGGCCGATCAATACGGCCTGGGCCAGGACAAGGTGAAGGTCCTGGCCAACCCAGTCGCCATACAAGAATTCAAACGACCAGAAAGCTTTGACAGAACCGCATGGCGTGCCAAGTGGGGCTGGCATGAAGGCCACCTGATCCTGTCCTTCATGGCGCTGGGTGATTTTGATCGCAAAGGTCTCGGGCTCCTGATTCGAGCACTGAGTCAGACATCCGCAAACACCCAGGCAAGGATTCGCTTGCTCGTGATCGGTGGGCAGGAGCAGGAAATCAAGGAATACCGTCAACTGGCCCATGCACATGGCGTGGCCAGCCTGCTGCACTTTGCAGGCATGCAGCAGGACGTGAAGCCCTTTTTGTGGTCCAGCGACGTCTTTGCATTTCCGTCGGCGTACGAGATTTTCTCTCTGGCGATCCTCCAGGCAGCGGCTGCGGGCCTGCCCGTTCTGGTCAGCCAGGGGCTGTATGGCGCAGAGGAGTTCGTGATCCACCAGGACAATGGCTGGGTGATTCCACGACGCCATGAGGAACTGGTGAGCTGGTTCGAGCAACTGCCAGAGCAAGCCCTCACCATCCCCCAGATGGGAGCACATGCTCAGGCATCGGTCCAGCGTTACTCACAAACAGAGTTTGGCAATCAATGGCGACATCTCTTGAAAAGCCTGAAGTCGTGAAGGTGGCCATCGTCACCAACATTCCGGCACCTTACCGCCTGAAGGTGTATGCCCTTTTGGCCAAGATGCCGGGCATCCTTCTGCGTGTTTTTTATTGCAGCGGACGTGAGCCAGACCGCGCCTGGGATCTGGCTCCGGAGGAGTACGAGTCGGTGTACCTCAAAGAGCGATTCATCTCTTTGAAGGACCGCTTTGTGCACATCAATCCCGACGTCTGGCGCCATTTGGCCGCCTTCAAACCAGATGTGGTGGTGACCACAGGCTTCAATCCCAGCCACCTGATCGCCTTTGTCTATGCCGTGACGCACCGCATCCGACATATCGCCATGACAGACGGCACCAAGACATCAGAAGAGAAACTGAGCGGTTTGCACCGATGGATTCGCCGACAGGTCTTCCGCCGGACACAAGCCTTTGTGGGAGCCAGCGATGGGGCATTCGATCTGTTCGAACAATACGGGGTGCCCCGACACCTGATGTTCAAGTCACACCTGTGCGCCAACAACGAGGCGTTTGCAGGGCACCACGCCATCTCCAAGCGCTTCGATTTCATTTACTGCGGACGCTTTGTGGGCATCAAGAACCCGCTGTTTGCGTTGCGGGTGGCACACCAGTGTGCAAAGCAACTGGGAAGGACTGTTCACATTGCCCTGGTCGGCTCCGGCGAGATGGAGCCGGAGATGCGGGCCCTGGCGCAAACGATGTCGCCCCATGTACAGGCCACGTTCGTCGGGTTTGCCAAGCAGGATGAACTCCCCCAGTGGTACGGTGCATCGAGGGTCCTGCTGTTTCCAACTTCATGGGATCCGTGGGGCGTGGTGGCCAATGAGGCGTGTGCTGCTGGTGTGCCCGTACTGGTCACCCCGGCAGCCGGTGTGGCAGGAGAGATCATCAAGGACCAGATCAATGGCTACATCCTGCCTCTGGATGAAGCGCAGTGGGTGACGCACGCCTGCCGACTTCTTGAGGATTCGGTCCTGCACGCCAGGATGGCCAGGCACTGTGAAGAGGCTGTCGCGGATTACACCTATGCCCATGCAGCCGAGGGCATTGCAGAGGCGGTGCATTGCGCCATGCGCTGAACCCGCAGCGCGTCACCGCGGCAGAAGATCAGAGGTCAGCACCCTGCCCTGTCGGGGCCCCAGGGTGATGGGGAAGATTGCTTGTTTCATGGTCGAGGTATCGACCAGAGCCTGGCAAGCAGCAGGACTGGTCATCGGACAAGGCACGCCCTTGGTCGTCTCTCCCGAGTTGACCAGAACATGGGAGCCACCAGCGGTATCGAGCCCCCCATCACTTTGAGCTTGCAGGCTCACCTCGTCGACCCAGACATCCGCGGCTGAGGCCACCACCAGATCCAGCCTGGCAGCAGAGGGTACTGTTTGGGTCGCTTCGATGGTCACCTCGTGACGCTGCCAGATTGGCCCCAACGTCAGAGTCTGGTGCGTGGAGACCTTGCTGTAGTTGGTGGCAGGATTGCGCATGACCACCTCGGCCTGCGCATCACCTTGTGCCCGGGCCTGAAAACTCACCACGTACCTCGCACCCTGTTTGATCGACAAGGTCTGGGTGGTGTTGATGAACCCATATGGCACGCCGCTCTGATTTCTTTGTGTGCCTTCCGGGACCAACCGAACACATGCCCCTCGGGCACATCCATGACTCTGAGTGGCCACACGCAGTCCCCAGGTGCCCCACCCCGAAAGGCCCAGGTCAAAGCGACCGTCGATGAGGCTGGCCATCTTGGCCGTGCGGGGCGCTGGTGCGGACATTCGGCGCTGGAAGTAGGCGCCTGATTCTTCACTCCGTTGCTGCCACTCTTCCAGACTCAAGGGCGTGAGACGGGCCCCTCGCGCCCACTGGATGGGTTGGGCTGTGCCGGGTGCCAGATAGCGGTTACCCGCAAAGCGTGCAAAATCCAGGACCTCCCCAAAATCATTGGTGAGCACCACGGACAAGGCACCCACCTGACTCAAGAGGGTGTTGTCGGTCACCTGATTGGCGCGGACAGGATGCTCTGCATCGTTTTGCTGGAACCACAACTGGCTGTCTCGGTTGCCATGGATCACGTTGGCATGAATCACATTGTGCGTGGCCAGGTGGAGCAACACGCCATGGTCGTGGCCACTGACGGTGTTGCCCTCGACTCGGACATCTCGGGAGTCATCGTCCAGATAAATCCCGCGAGTCTCGGAGCGCCATGTCGGACCCGGCACGCCATCTCGCCTCAAGCCGTCCGATGCAGCCAACCCCGAAGGGGCGGCAGTGATCAGATTGCCTTCAATGAGCACATTCAAAGGATATCCACGTCGCCCACCGTGCCGGCTGATGGTGTAAATCGCCCCGCAATCGTCGAACGCGAGGCACGCCCCCATCACATGGTTGCCCTTGATGACGTTGTTCTTCCAGGCGTGGATACCGATGAAGGGAGCGTTCTCGATTCGGCAGCCTTCCAGGCGCCCCCCATCGCCCAGGACCACAGCGCTGTGCGCGTAGTAATCCAGACCCGCCTGACGAACCACGCAGCCGGAGATCTCAATGTCGCGAGAGGGTTGGACGTGCGGCATGAATCGGAAATCCCCCAGAGAGATGCCTTCATCGGCGCTATCGAGCACCTGCACCTGCTTGAGAATCCCCCCGCGGGAACCCGTGATGCTCAGACCACGCTGGCCCGCCCTCGTCACCACCACGCGCTCGATGCGAAATCCGTCCTGCGCGCCTGTGATGTCGATCCCATCGTCGGCCGTCTCCCGGATCTCCAGGTCCTTGAGGGTGAAGTGGCGGACGTCACGACCGACCACACCATGCGGCGCCACCGAAAGACGGAGTTTGAAAGGACGACCCGTTGCTCCTTCGGGCAACCAGACATGCAACTGCTGCTTGCGCTGGTCATAGAACCACTCGCCTGGCGAGTCCAGCATCCAGCGAGCATTCTCCAGCCAATACCCCCAACCAGGCCGCACAGGGAGAATCTCCCGCCGGATCGGCTGGATCTGGAGGACTCGTCCACGCTGAACTTGCTCCACACGGTAGGCGCTCAAAGCCCAGCGATCATTGCGGACGAAGGCCAAGGCTTGTCCCATGTCGGCTTGGGAAGGAAGAACTCCTTCGTTGATTCGCAACTCACCGCTGCGCCCGGGATCCTGGTCTGTCGCCACCGCCAAGTATCGGCTACCCGCACCGAAGGCGCCTTGCCCCACGTTGGGATGGCGTGCCCTGGTCAGTTTGAGAACACGGCCTGAAGTGTCCTCCATGAACAACTGGGTGGGAAGTTGTGGCCCCAGGCTCAACGGCATCGTGTGAACCGAACCGGCCGCGGGCCACGAGACTGGAGCAGCGATGTCCACAGCGCCACTGATGACCGGAAGTGCACCGGAACCATAGGCGCCATAAGTGACGCCCGATGCCAGTTTCAGCGGCCCCAACCAGCGACCACCCCGCTTGAAAAGCACGGCATCACCTTTTCTCAGCTGCGCCCGATGAACGCGAGCCAAGGACCGCCATGGACTGATGCCGCCGGCCCGATCATTCAGCCCCGTTTGCTGGTCGTCACCGGCGATGGCATCCACATGATAGGTTTCTGCCCACACAGCCGCCGTGGCGAACCACAACAGCGACAGGAGCAAGGTGCGGATCATGGCCGTGACGAGGCACCCCGCCTTGCGCGAATCAGAACTCGTTCAAAACAGAACCCACCAGCTCCACCTTGCCCATCCGGACCGCGCGGGCCAGATCTTTCATGGATTCGTGGTTGCTCTTGTCCTGACGCGCGACGACCAAGCCAGCACCGCATCGCGCGGCAATCACCGCAGCGTCTGCGCCCATCGACAAGGCAGGGGTGTCCACGATGACTCGGTCGAACTTGCTCTTGAGTTCTCGAATCATCATGCCAAAGGCCGGGCGCTCCAGCAACTCCAGAGGGTTGGGGGGCACCACACCCACGGGCAACACAAACAAGCTAGGCAAGCCTTGAACCGACTGGATCACGCGCGACGCAGCGCGACCAGAAAGAATGCCAGACAGACCTGGCCCCTCGTTCTTGAGCTTGAACAACTCGTGCAGGCGGGGAGTCCGCATGTCACCATCGATCAGCAAGGTGCGCCCCGGCAATTGGGAGAACGCCACAGCCAGATTGGCCGAAAAATAGGTCTTGCCGTCGCCAGAATCCGTGCTCATGACCGCCAGGGCATGACGTGGCTTTTCGTCGGAGAACAAGCGCATGATCAGCCGACTGCGAATGGCACGGAACACCTCGGCCTGAGCCGAGAAGGGCTTGGACGCGACCACCAGTTCGGGATCCTGGCTGCGATCACCCTCTGATGCGTAAGGATAGTGAAACTGCTGAGCCAAGGCCCACATCACGTCATCGGTGTTGGCCAGCCCAAGGGCCACGGCCGCTTCACCGAAGCGAACGCTGTGGGCCCGCTGGTATTGAACGATCTGCTCGATCTGCTCTGGGGTCAGGTTGTTGGCCTTGGCAATGATCTCGCCAATCGACAGATCACCCACAGGGTCTGGCCGCATGTCGTCCATGGGCGCAAAAGCCGAGGTCGCCGCAAATTGGGGGGAATTTTGATTGTTCATGCCAGTGAGGGATCAGACCAGGGCGGGCCGGTCGTTGCTGCGACTCAAGCGTTTGGGCAGGGAAAACTTGCCCGATGACTTGGCACCAGGGCCCGGCAACAGACCCAGAACAGGTGTCTCCAGAAGCTCGGTGAGGTCATCAGAGCTGCGGATGCGGCGATCAAACAGTTCCCCTCCCAAGGCGGCAATGACCGCCACCAGGGCACCCAGAACCACGGCAATGACGGTGTTGAGCACCAGCTTGGGCGACGAAGCTTCGGTGGGTTCCACAGCCACACTCAGGATGGAGACGGGCGACTGCGCACTGGCACTCTCCAATGTGGTCTGACCCATGCGGGCCATGATGGCCTCGTACATGCGTTGGGCGTTTTCAACTTCACGCTCCAGAACCGCCAGTTCACTGCGCGATTCTTTCATCTTCATGAGCTTCTCGCGTTGGACCTGATAGGCCTGATTTGCCACTGCCTCGCGAGTGCTGGACATGTTGGAGCTCATGCCCAGGCTGGTCGAAATTCTGGCCATTTCACGGCGCAGCTGCGCCTTGGCCGTCTCGATGTTGGCTCGCACCTCCAGCACGTTGGGATGGCGGTCGCCATAGCGCGACAACAATTGCTGGAGCTGGGCTTCGGTGCGACCAATGTCAGCCTTGAGTGACGCGATGTTGGGACTGGTCATGGCTTCGATGGAACCATCCAGATCGCGACGCGATTCTGTCGTGCGCGCGGTAGCTTCGCTCTTGAGGGCTCGCAGCGCCATGACCTGAGAGGACAAATCGGCCAGACGAGCCATCTCGATGTCCATGCGTTCATCGGTGGCCAGGATGCCACGCTCACGCTGTGCAGCGGCCAGCTTTTGCTGAGCGGCATCGAGCTTTTCACGCGCCACGCGAGAGCGCTGTTCGAAGAAGTCGTTGTAGAGACGCGAGGGCGCGACTTTGACCTGCACCGTGGTGTCGATGTAGGCCTGCGCAAAGGCGTTGGCCAGCGCCGCGGAGAAGGCCGGATCCGTGCCCTCGTACGTGATTTCAATGACGTTGGACTCACGCGAACTGAGGCTGACTTTGAGGCCCTTGGCAATGACATCCGCCACCCAGGCGGTGTAGTCGCCGCGCTCTTGCGTGGCCTTGATCCAATCCTGGCGGATGGCATCGTTGTCGCCGATCTTGAGCGTCTGGACCACCTGGCGGGCCACGCGCTCACTCTGAATGATGTCGATCTGCGTCGCGAGCATCGTCATGTTGCTCAGGTTCGCAGGGGTGCTGTTCCCGGAGATGGGATCAGGGCGACCATCGATCAGGACCTTGGAGACTGCCGCGTACTTTTTGGGAAAAATGAGGCTGCCAACCACAGTGGCCACCACGGAGAAGAGAAAGATGCCCAGGGCAAGCTTCCACCTTGCGCGGATGATTCTCAGGAACTGATCAAAGGTCATGGCCGTGTGTGAGTAACTTCTTTGGAGGGCGCTCGGGCCGGATCACAGGTGATTCGGCCCGGTTTGGCTTTACTTGAGGCCGGACAAGCCCTTGCTCAGCGCATTGGCATCGATCCCGGAGGCTGCCGATGCAGCGGGCTCGGCCGCTTCAACTGCCGCGGCAGATGCCGCAGCGGCGCCACTGGCAGGCTTCTCGGCGAACTTGCCGACGTACTCGACCTTGGCGGCGGCGCGCAGGTCCTTGACGTGCTTTTGCAGCCATTCCTGACGACGGGTCTCGGACAGGAAGCGCTCGATCAAGGGCTTGGCCTGGTCAAACGTCAGCGGCTGAGGACGGCTGGCCACCACCAGGATGGCCTTCATGCCACCATTGCCCTGTTGATACAAGGCCTGACCGTCCTTGAGGGCGGCAATGCGATCCACCAGGTTCAGGGGCAGATTCTCGGCCGGCTGAGTGACCTGGCTGACGTTGAACTTCAGGCCGGAAGCCTTGAGGGTCTCACCAAACTGTTGAGGAGTCGCGCTGGCCTCCAGCTGGGTCTGCAATGCCTGGGTCTGAGCCGCTTCACCCTGAATGGTGAATTCCTGGAGCATGTACAGGCGACGTTCGCTGAACAGTGCCGGCTTGGAATCAAAGTACTTGCGGATGTCGTCCGACGATGGTGCGCCCACCGCAGCGCCGGCAGCTTTCTGCAAGTAGGCCTGGGCCAGGGTGGCACGGCGCTGGGCATCGAGCAATTGAACGATCTTGGGGTCACGATCAAGCTTGCCTTCGATGGCCTTCTCGACGGCGATTTGCTGATCGATCAAACCCTCGAGCACCTGGCGACTGGCCGCTTCTGCCTGTTCAGGACGCAGGCCTGGCTGACGCTCCAGCACCAGATTGATCTGATGGACGGTGAGTTCTTCACCATCGACACGGGCGGCCGCCTGACTGGCGGTCTTGCTGTCAGCCTTGTCGTCGCCACAGCCGGCCAGCAGAGCCGCTGCGACCACCACCGGCACGAGGGCCAGGCGGGGCAAGGAGAAATTGCGTTGCTTGATGAGCTTGTCGGTGTGCATAGAGCGGAAGGCAAGTGGGTTGATGGGTGAGCCTGAAATCCATGGATAGATCAGGCAGAACGCATCTGGTTCCTGCGGAAGTTCCCTGGATTGAACAGAATTTGAAAGTGTAAGTGGGTTCCACCCCGCCAGATCAGGGGGTGTGGCGTCTTGATGCCCCGTGTATTCCCGCAAGGAACAACCCCGACAGCGCCCCGCTGACATGGGCCAGCCAGGCCACCGGAACATCGGCGCCGCCTCGAACCAGCGTGGCGCCAGCGGGCCAACCCAGCCAGACTTCGTGGCCGATCTTGAGCGTGAGTGCGAGGAACATCGCGCCTGCCAGCCGGCGCTTCCCCGTCTGCCAGATGCCCACCATCAGCACGGCCACGCCGGCGTGCAGCACACCAGAAGCTCCCATGTAGAACGCCAGGCGAGGATCCAGCACCAGGCCGGCATGACCCAGGGGCCAGCTGAAGGCCCAGGCCACCGCCAGGGGTGTGGGCATGCGCAACCAGGCACCGATGCCGGAGAGCCACATGACCCCCAGGGCATTGAACAACCAGTGTTGAGCACTGCCATGTACCCAGGCTGCCGACCACCAGACCCAGGGCGGTTGTTGCCAACCCTGGGGCGGCCGCAAGACCATTGCCGCCCCGGTCGACGGCCACTGCTCGGGATGTGCCATGGGCAGCCAGCCGACCCACAGGAGCGGCCCCAGCACGGCCAGCCCGACCAGGAGCCACGCCACGCCCGGCGCCAGCCAGGTTGCCCGAGCCTCCCGCATCAAGACGAGTGAAACACGTGTTGCCACAAGGCCAGCACCGCCTGGCGGTGAGGCTCAACGGGCGAGTGATCGTCCAGCGGCACGCGAATGGGGGCTTCGTCCAGGCGAGCCCGGTGCTGAAGCCGGCGCAGCTCGCGGTAGGCACTGCCTGCAGCGGCCCCCTGCCCCACAGGGAGCAGGCCCGCATCCTCAGCCATCTGCAGCACGGCAATGTTGCCCAGGTTGCGCATGAGCTGCGGGAAGCGATGGCTGTGCGCCAGCACCAGGTACTGAACGGCAAATTCCACGTCGATCATGCCGCCCGGGCTGTGTTTGAGATCGAATTCATCGGGCGGACAAGCGTGGGCAGCCCGCAGCTTCTCGCGCATGGCCACCACCTCGTCACGCAAGGCCAGGGGGTCCCTCACCGTCGATAGCACCGCCTCGCGGGTGGCATCGAAGCGAGCAGCCAAGGCCGGCTCGCCAGCGCACCAGCGAGCGCGGGTCAAGGCTTGGTGCTCCCAAGTCCAGGCCGTGTTGCTGCCACGCTGTCGCTGGTAATCGTCAAACGAGTGATACGACGTGACCAGCAGGCCTGAGCTGCCGTTGGGGCGCAGGGCGGTGTCAATGTCGAACAACTCGCCGGTGGACGTTCGCAGAGTGAGCCAGTTGATCAACTTGCGGGCAAACACCATGTAAGCATCGATGGGGCTGGGTGTGTCCGGACCGGCATGGGGGTCTGGCTGATCATCCAGGGTGTCGTCATACACGAACACCAGGTCCAGGTCGCTGCCGTAGCCCAGCTCCTTGCCACCGAGCTTGCCATAGGCAATCACAGCAAAGTGAGGCTGGCGCCCCACCGACCAGGCCGCCTGCTTGCCAGGGCGCAGTTGCAGGTGCGACCAGGCCCAGCGCAAGGCAACTTCCAGCGTGGCATCGGCCAGCGCAGAGAGGTCATCGGCCACCTGCTCGACGGTGATCAGGCCCTCGACATCGCGCACCAGGGTGCGAAAGACCTCGGCGTGATGTGCACGCCGAAGGGTGTCCAGCAAGGCTTCCTCATCGGCCTGCCCGGCGCGGGACCAGGCCTTGTGGCGCTCCTGCAGATCGCGCAGGTAGGCCTCTCGGTCAAAGCGACCGTCCATCAGGCGCGGATCGGCCAGTTCATCGATCACACCCGGGTGCTGCATCAGGTAGCGCATGGACCACCGCGCCAGCGCCAGCAGGCGCAACAGACGACGCAAGACCTCTGTGCGCTCAGCCAGCATGGAGATGTAGCTGTCACGGCGCAACAGCGGGGTGAGCCAGTCGACAAACCGGATCACGGCCGCGTCACCCAGCGGTTGCTCGTGAGGGTTGTCTGGCTGGGCTTGCGCAATCTGGGTGGCGCGGCCGATCAATTTGGCCAGGCGCAGCTTGGCCACATCGGGCAACAGGGCCACCCGTGGCTGAGAAGCAAACTCATGCACCTTCGAGCCGATCATGGGCGGCAGCCAGGCAATGAATTCCTCGCTGTCGACCGGCCGGGGAGCCGCCCCGCAGCCACTGCCTTTGCAGGCTGCCTGGTCCGAACTGCCACCATCGTGCAACAGGGCGTCAAATTCGGTGGCCACAAATTCGCGGATCTGGCACAGGGCCGTCATCAACTGACAGGATCCGCCATCACAGTCGTCGCTGACCTGCCCGAGCATGGCCGTGGCCTCGTCCAGCCCCAGGCTGGCGGCGATCCAGGTCAGATCGGCCACATTGGTGGGCAACAGGTGGGTCTGCTGATCGTCGAGGTACTGGATGCGGTGCTCGATGCGGCGCAAGAGCACATAACAGTTGGCCAGGCGCTGAGCGGTCTCGGGCAGGATCAGCCCTCGGGCCGCCAGACGCTTGAGGGCCTTGAGCGTCGAGCGCGTGCGGATCTCGGGAAACTGGCCACCACGCACCACCTGCAACAACTGCACGGTGAACTCGATCTCGCGAATGCCGCCGCGCGAGAGCTTGACGTCGTTGGCACGCTCGGGCCTGCCGGCTGCACGGCGGTTGGCCTCATCCCGGACCTTGCGGTGCAACTGCCGCAGGGCTTCAAAGACCCCGTAATCCAGGTAGCGCCGGAACACGAACGGCATGACCACATCGCGCAGGGCCAGCGCCCGGCGATGGTTTTCGCCACCGGGCATGGCGTGGGCCGGTGCCACGATGCGGCTCTTGAGCCAGGCAAAACGCTCCCATTCACGCCCCTGGGTCAGGAAGTACTCCTCCAGCATGGACATGCTGACCACCGGCGGACCGGAATTGCCGTTGGGGCGCAAGGCCAGGTCCACGCGGAACACAAAGCCGTCTTCGGTCACGTCGCCAATCAGGCCGTAAATGCGCTTGACCACATGGGTAAAGTATTCGTGAACCGTGGTCTGCCCCTTGAGGCCGCCACGACCATCGTCCACCCCGGTCGTCAGGCCATCGTCTTCATAGACATAGATCAGGTCGATGTCAGACGAGACGTTGAGCTCGCGCCCCCCGAGCTTGCCCATGCCGATGACCCACAGGTCAATGCGTTGGCCCTGCTCGTTCAGTGGTGCACCATGGCGCTCGTCGAACTCATCCTGGGCAGCCTGCATGGCCATCTGCAGGGTGACTTCGGCCAGCTGGGTCATGGCCCCGGTGACGTCGCCCAGCGCGGCATGCTGCTCCACGTCCAGCGTGGCCAACCGCTCCAGCACCAGTTGCCTGGCCACTCGCAAGGCAGACGCCAGAGGCCTGCCTCCGTCCAGCAAGTGCTGAATCAGGCGCCTGAGGGGATCGGCCAGCGGCACGCCCGGTTCATGATCCAGAAACCATTGGCGCTCGACCTCATAGCGGCGTCGAATGCGCTGAACATACCGGGCATGGTCGGCACGGGCAGGTGCCGCATCCGACAAAGAGGGTGAAGCCCCTTCGGTCACAGTTTCGTTACGTTCAGCCATGAGCGAGCAACAGGTCTGTGCTAGGGTTGGAAGCTGTCGTCCTGACAGAAGAAGTCGACTTCAGGTACGACCGTTGACTGCGCTGTTTCATGCCAAAAATCACTCCCGCGCCCGCCCACGTTACACCAGAGGTCACCGACGTCGATCCAATCAAGACCCGGGGATCGGGACTGACCTGGCGTCTGATGCGCTGGGCTTTGGGCCTGACCATGGCGCTGGCGGTGTTGGGTGCCGGCGCCTGGTGGATGCTGCTGACCCAAATTGTGCCCAAAATTGACCAGTGGCGTGAGCCCCTGGCACAACAAGCCACAACTGCATTGGGGGTGCCCGTCAAAATTGGGCAGGTTCAGGGACGCAACGTGGGTTGGGTGCCCGAGTTAACCCTCAAGAACGTCGCATTGCTGGACCGCGCTGGACGCGTTAGCCTGCAACTGCCCGAAGTGACGGCCCGTCTGTCGGCGACCACCTTGTGGCCCACTTCGCTGTGGCGGCGTGAAATCCATGTGGAGTCGCTCACCCTGGTGCGCCCCCAACTGGAGGTTCGCCGTGACGCACAAGGCAAGATCCATGTGGCAGGCCTGGTGATCGACCCCCACAAGACCCAAGGTGATGCCAGCCCGGCCCTGGACTGGGTGCTTGATCAGTCACTGATTCGCATCACCCAGGGGTCGGTGACCTGGATCGATGAGTGGCGGCGAGCCCCGGCCATCCAGTTGACGGCGCTGGACCTGTCGCTGGTCAACCGCCCCGGCCTGGCGCGGCGCGTGCATGAATGGCAACTGACCGCCAC